>Ga0222651_1000271_pt1 | contig 37287 bp, 19 predicted proteins | sample AntAcemetagen369_FD_179855 | JGI IMG/M metagenome (GOLD analysis project Ga0222651, IMG submission 179855) | Saline water microbial communities from Ace Lake, Antarctica - #369 | ecosystem: Environmental > Aquatic > Non-marine Saline and Alkaline > Saline | place: Antarctica: Ace Lake...
TTACCTGTACCATTACGACTTCCACTATCATCTCCGCCTTGATCTAAGTTTTCACCTAGCACAAGTGTTAATTGCTCGCGATTAAAGTTTACAGCTTGGGTCTGATTGCCCACGCTCATAAAATTCTTCACAGTCAAATCCTTAATTTTTATCATAATTCGCTATAAATGTCCATAAGTGTTTTTTTGTTGAAGTTATCTGAGTCAATTGCAGCGATTTCGCCAGCAACAATTTGATCTACACTTTCAAACTGTGCAATGTCTAATTGAGTACTAATATCTTCTAGTGACTTTTGTGGAATCAAACTAATTTCACGACAGTTGTATTGAGTAATGAATGTTTCCTTAATGAAACTTGCTTCTTCATAGCTGATAGGCAAGTCCAAGTTGACACGCAAGTACATATTGGGCTTAATAAACGTAGTTTGCTCGTCAATAAGTTTGCTAAGTTTAACTGTACGATACTTTGGACACTCTGGCCAGTTAATGTACTGTGGTTCCTTATCGTTTTCACGATCGAGTACCATCATACCACGGTCATCGTCCCATGTATCAGCATAGTTGTGCGGAAATGCATTACCAATGTAATGCACTGCACCTTGTTGTTGACGTTTGTGGAAGTGTCCGCTAAAAACATACTTTTGATTAACAAAATCTTCTGCACGTAGCTCACCATGATCGGGCATTTGTACCATTGCGTTCATAAAAAACGTAGGAAGTTCAAAGTGACCAAATATATACTTGCTTTTTAGATGTTTTAGCTTTTTCCACTCGTCGCCTACTAGCCAAGGAACAATAGTTACATCGTCTATGGTGGTAATTTCGTCAACAAATGTAATACCTGGAATGTGTTTAGCAAACGCAGTTGAATTAACAGTGCGCTTGTCTTTGTAATACAGGTCATGATTACCATCAAAGAAGAAAAACTGCTCAAAAGCAGCACCTAGCTTCTCCATACTACGGATAGTTGCATCCATAGTAGTAAGATTTAATGAATTTCGATTGTGATGCCAGTCGCCGCAAAAGATACCAGTTTCACAACCGTTGGCTTTTGCAGTTTTGATGAACCAATCAACAAAATCTTCACAATCTTGATTGTGAATCTTTGAATTACCCTTTAATCCAAAGTGTATGTCTGTAAAGACTGCTGCTTTTTTAAACAAAAGTTATTGCTCCATAAATTTGTATATCTTTATAGTATACAGGTTAATGTTAATAGTGTCAAGAGATTATTTGTTACCTAGTTCTTTTTCTCTACGTTGTTGTGCTTCCCACTCGCCTTGATTTTGTCGTGTAAAGCTAGGATTCATGTTGTTCATTTCTAAAATATCATCACGAATGTTTTGATTACGCTTTTCAATGTTAATAACACGCACAAAACTGTTAGTAACTGCGGCTGTATAGTATGCAAACGGATTATCTGACTTTGATTCGTCAAACTGCAACCCGATTTGTGCTAACTGTAGGATAGCTTGCCCGCGCATTTCATCGTTATAAGTGTATCCACGTACATTACCACGAGTAGCATATCGATCACATAGTTTCATCCACATAAGAGCAAGTTTATTTGTAGCCATACCGCCGCCTAGATTAAAATGTCCGTTTTCCATTCCGCTTGACCAATGACTTTTGCCCACACACTTTAGATTATCTTCTTCATCAAACTTAAAATGTTGGAAAGGTGGAAAGTTAAGTTTTACTTTGTGATCGGCAACTGTCTTTGGTGTCTTCTTGCGCCCCGGCTCGTCTGGAACATGCTCAAATGTCATAATGCGAAATACTAATGAAGTTTTTTTAATTTTTCTGTAATCAATTTCGCACTCAGCAAGTTTAATTTTTTCTCCTGCTAGTTTACGAGCTTCAAATGCTTCGTGTTGTAAGCGTTTAGCTTGTACTCTTTTAGCTTCTGCAATAGTTCTAATATTGATTTTGTCAATATTAGGCAAAATAAGATCAAACTGATGATCAGTATTTGATACAAAGCTACAAAATGTACTCTTTGATTTGTGTATTTCTTTAAGTATATCTTTGTTATTTAAATAGTTAACTTTTCTCATGAACTCTCCAATAGTTATAATACATTATAATATACATACTTAATTTTGTCAACTAAATAACATATAGGAGACAACAAATAATGGCAATTAATTTCGGCGGCCTAAAACAACAGGCATCAGCAGCACTTTCGTCAGCAGCATCGCAGGCTCGCAATTCAGTGTCTCCACAAGCATCAGCAGCAGTAAACAACCTATTAGGTAGTGCTGCTAGTTTTGGTCAAGGATTAATTGGACAAGCTGGTAACGCAGTAAAAGGCATTGCTGAGGATATATTTAGTGCTAAAAACTTTATGAGTTTATTGCGTGGCGGCGGCCTTCCTAAGTTTGGTATGCCAGGAGCTGTTGGATTTTCAGAAGTTAGCTGGCAAGGAGCTGATAACGATGACTGGCGTGTCCGACTTTCTTTACCACCAGGTATGGGTTTAGAACCAACACTTTCGGCAGCATTAGCAGAAACAAACGGAATGATTTTTCCGTATACGCCTAGTATTATTATGTCGCATAGTGCTACTTACAGCCAAGTTAAACCTACACACAGTAACTATCCTTTTCCTGTTTATCAAAGTAGTCAACCTGATAACATTCAGATCAGTGGAGATTTTATTATTGAAAATGAATCAGAAGGAGTATATTGGGTAGCAATGGTACACTACTTGAGAAGTGTTACGAAAATGTCCTACGGTAATTCAAGCAATCAAGGTAGTCCGCCACCAGTAGTACAACTTAACGGCTACGGCGATTATGTTTTTAAAAATGTTCCAGTTGTAGTTCAACAATTTACTTGCGAACTGCCGCCAGATGTAGATTATATCTACATACCCTCACTAGATACCTGGGCACCAACTAGATGCAACGTAGCAGTAGTATTGATGCCGACATACAGCAGACGAGCTGTACAACAATTTAGCCTAGACAAGTTTGTCAGTGGCGGATATGCCAAAGGCAACGGACAAGGATTTATCTAATGGCAAATTATATTGGAACTAGTCCTTGGTTTAACACACCTACACAAGAAGGTCAGTATCTTGACATTTTAAAAATACGACCTATCCCTGCAGAATCAGACGATGTATTAGTTACAATACAGCCTCAGTATACACATCGCCCTGATCTGTTAGCATTTGACTTATATGGCGATAAAGACTTATGGTGGGTTTTTGCCCAACGCAATATGGAAATACTTAAAGATCCTGTATTTGATTTAATAGCAGGAATACAAATTTATGTACCCAAAGGCGCCGCATTATCAAAAGTATTAGGAATATAATATGGCAGTAGTTCCGCAAAATGTAGCGTCGAGATTAAAAGCAGCAGGAAAAAGTTTTTCTGATACTATTGATGCAGCTACCCCGCAACTAATTTCATCGGCTAAAAAGTTTGCGCAAAGCGGTAATATTTCAGTTGACGGAGTTTTAGATTCTGTATCGGGATCTGTACAAGACTTAAAAGGTGCAACAGTTAATCTTGCAAATAGTTTAAATGGGTTAACTGGCCCAGGAATAGGACAAAGTTTAGTTGGTAACATTGCTAGTGGGTTAGGCGTCGGCATAATGGATAGAATTAAAGGCGGCCTAGGCGGATTTTTAGGAGCATCGTTCGGTGGCGGCTTTGGATCACCAAACGGAATGAGCGGCAGTGCACTTCCTAATCCGCTAGAACAATTTACCAGCTTCAATTATGTCTTTACGTTGGGATGCCTAACAGCACAAGAACTATCATTTCCAGATGTCACATACCGTCGTAGGGATCCCAGTATTGTAATACTTAGAAGCGGCGGCGGCCCAACACCCGGCAGTGCAACGTTGTATGAAGCAAAAGGAAAAATTGAATACTTTATTGATGATGTTGAAATTGCAACTATTGTCGCCGGCAATGACGGTACTCGGTCTACAAATGCAACAAGTATTAGTTTTAAAGTAACCGAACCTTACAGTATGGGGTTATTTTTACAAGCATTACAAGTATCAGCAATACGAGCAGGTTATCCTACTTACATTGATGCTCCGTATCTTCTTACTGTAGAATTTAAAGGCTACAATGATGCTGGACAATTTATTCATGCAAGTAACTTACGCAGAATGTTTCCTTTAAAACTGGTAAACATTGAATTTGATGTAACAGAATCAGGCAGTGTATATTCCGTAACTGCAATTCCTTATCAAGAAACTGCATTAACTGACGAAACACAAACAACACATACTGACACAACCTTTACAGGAGCATCTGTTGCTGAAATGTTACAAACAGGAGCTAATAGTTTAACCCGTATTATAAACGATAGACAACTTGCAGGCGAAAAAGCCGGCAAAACAAAAAAAGCTGATCAATATATTATAATGTTTCCAAACACTTCATCTTCAAATGAAGAATCGCAACAGTTTATGATGGGACAACCGGAAGAGACAGCAGACGATACTGCAACTACTCGAGAATTTACTGACGAAGAAATAAGAAAATTTTATATATCGCAAACAGGAGACATAAATGGAAAAGTTCCAGTTGATTATAGAAATGAAATAAAAAATGCTGCCGGAATAACAATTAAACGATCTAGTATTGGAGAAAATATTCGCGAGTATGCCGAAAAAACACAAAACATGAACGACATTGGCAAAGCTAAGATTACTAAATCTAATTTTGACAGTAGCAAACGACCACTTGCAACACCTACTAATTCAGAAAGTGAAACAATCAAAGGCAAAGTAGATAGATGCAAAATACAAATATCGGGCGATGTACGCACTGGTACATTTGCAGCAGGGCAAAAAATACAAACTATAATTGAAGAAGTTATTATTGCTAGTGATTACGGCAGAGCAATTGCATCTAAGACGCCAGACAAATATGGAATGGTTCCTTGGTTTAGAATTCAAACGCAAGTTTATAATAGTGACTCTAGTCCCGAAGTAGTTTCACAAACTGGAACCCCGTCAAGAATATTTGTTTATAGAGTTGTGCCGTATCTTGTACATATAAGTATATTTCAATCTGCTAGTGCAAAAAGCCCTGGCATTCCTCAATTAAAAACCCAAGTAGCTAAAGAATACAATTATATCTATACAGGAAAAAATAAAGATATTATTAATTTTGATATTAGATTTAATACTGCATTCTTTTCAAGTATTGCCGGCGACCTTGGTCAAGCAGGTGCAGATAGTAAAACTGCTATTAAAAATGAAACTACTTCGAGTGGTCAAAGAGCAACACCTAGTACTTCTAAAGGAAATGCGTCAGCAGGAAATCTTGGCAAAACTCTAGATAGAGTAGTTACTCAAAAAAATAAGACTACGTTAGATGGTGCCCATCCTGAATCGCAAGTTGCTAGAATGTTTAATGATGCATTAGTTAATAGTAGTGTTGATTTAGTTATGGTTGATTTAGAAATACTAGGCGATCCATATTATATTTGTGATAGCGGGATGGGCAACTATAATGCATTGCAAGTTCCAGGAGTACTAAACATTACAGCCGACGGCACAATGAATTATGAAAATGGGGAAGTTGATATTGCACTTAACTTTAGAACTCCATTAGACTACGGTCCAAATGGTTATATGGAATTTCCAGGCGGCGGCACTACTCCTGTAGGAGAATTTAGTGGATTATATAAAGTAATATTTTGTGCTAATAAATTTAGTAACGGACAATTTACACAAACTTTACAAACTATACGTAGACCAAGGCAGGATGACGATAATCTTGCACCAGCTACTAGCACGCTAGTTAATACAGATAATGCAGGAGGACAAATAACTACTACTCCGGCTAACCCAGCTGTTGGTGCAAGTTCAGAAGGCACAGCAGGCGAAGCTGCTGCAAGAAGAAATGTAAACGGAGCATCTAACTCAGGAGCTGGTACACAATCAGAAGGCACCGCCGGCGAAGCTGCTGCACAACGACTAGCTAGTAAGCCAAATCCGGCTGCTGGAAGTACGTATGATGATGCACCGTTAAGAGCGTTGAGAGCAAAACAAGCAGCTAATATTTCTGCACAACAACAATCAGGATCGTTCTAAGGAATAAACAATGGCAACAGAAGCAAGAACCCCAGGTGATAATATATTTGAAGGCCCTGGTCCCTTTTTGGCTGTGGTGCGCAATCACTTAGACACTGAGTACATGGGTTCACTAGAAGTTGAATTGTTAAAATCATCAACTGAAGGAAACACCACAGACGTTACTGGCGAAATGGCAATAGTAAGTTATCTAAGTCCGTTTTACGGAATTACACCTTACGACGGAACAAGCGACAACAACGGATTTGATTATACTCAAAAAAGTTACGGAATGTGGGCAGTGCCACCGGACGTCGGGACACAAGTACTAGTTATATTTGCAGAAGGAAATAAAAGTCGAGGATTTTGGATCGGCTGTGTACAAGAAAAGTTTATGAACTTTATGGTACCTGGAAATGCAAGTACAAAATACAACAAAGAAAATCAAACTGCAATTTCTCCTGTTGGAGAATACAACAAAAGAAATGAACCAGGCGTTGGTAACGACCCTACGCAGTTTTTAAAACCTGTTAACACGGATGCAATAGCACAACTTACTAAAGCCGGCTTACTTAGTGATCCAATTAGAGGCACTACTAGTTCCAGTGCTAGACGAGAAGTACCTAGTATGGTATTTGGAATGAGTACACCCGGCCCGCTAGACCGTAGACCAGGAAAGCCTAAAGTAAAAGTAGGTGCTGAAAATGCACAAACAGAAATTCCATCATCGAGACTAACTGGTTCAACTTTTGTAATGGATGATGGCGATCCTAGTTTGTATAGAAAAGGCCCAGCTGCAACAACTCCTAGTGAATATGCAACATTAGATCAAGGCGGTGATCCAACACTGCCTATGAACGAATTAGTAAGAATTAGAACACGTACAGGACATCAGATACTTTTCCACAATACAGAAGACTTAGTGTATATTGCACACGGAAGTGGTCAAAGTTGGATTGAAATGACAGCCGGCGGAGCAATAGAAGTTTATTCAAAAAACAATATTAGTTTTAAATCAGATAATGATATAAATTTTACTGCTGCAAAAAATATTAATTTAAAAGCTGGAGCAGATGTTAATATAGTTGCAGCAAATCAGATGGCAACACAAACTGGTGCAAACTGGGATTTATTAGTGGGCGCTGACGGTAGATTAACTTGCGCAGGAACTAGTAATATTGCTAGTGCAGGCCATTACGAAACTGCATCGGTTATACATATGAACGGGCCGGCGGCAGCAGTTGCTGCGGCCCCGTCTCCGCCATCGGTAATACCTAGCGGATCAGGAAGTGCATCTGGAACTCCGGTTGCTGTAAAAGACGGTGCTACAGTGCCTTTAGGAGATACGTATGAAAAATGTGCTCCGGGTACAGTTGCAGCATCGGGATTAACATCAGCAGAACGAGCAGCAATAAGTAATACAACTGTTACAAGCACACCTTCGAGAAATGCATCAGGTGCAAGTTCCGAAGGAGCAGCAGGAGAAGCAGAAGCAAGAGCAGGAGCAGTTACTACACCGCCTTATGATGATGCTATTTTAAGGCAAGCAAGAGCCGGAGCAGCAACAGTTACTAGTACTGTGTCTAGAACAGGCCGACAAGATTAAGGTAAATACAGTATGAGCACACTAGAGAAAAATCTTTATAAACAAATTACTGTAAAAGGTACTACTCGTCCTGACTATGGTATAGGTGAAAAAACCTATAGGGGATTTTCTACAGTTAATCCAAACAATGTTGGATTTCAACTGTATGATTTACAAATTGTAAAACAAGATATTATTAATCACTTTCATATTCGTCAAGGCGAACTTTTAAGCAATCCTAATTTTGGTACAATTATTTGGGACATTCTATATGAACCATTAACTGAAAATATCAAACAGATTATTGCTGAAAATGTAACTACTATTATTAACTACGATCCTAGAGTAAGTGTTACTAACATAGTAGTTGATCAGTACGAAAGTGGCTTACAAATAGAAGCAACATTGATATTTTTACCCTACAATATTGTAGAAAATATGCAATTAATATTTGACCAAAATAACGGATTTTTAGCCAATTAATTATATACGTGGTTTATTCAAATTAATAAATACACTATAAGTTAAGAGGAAAGCAAATCCATGTCAAGTACAGACAGACAAAACCGTTTATTAGTAGCAGAAGATTGGAAGCGTATCTATCAGAGTTATAGAAACGCCGACTTCAAATCATACGACTTTGACAATTTACGTCGAACAATGATCAATTACATTCGTCAAAATTATCCAGAAGATTTTAACGATTACATTGAAAGTTCAGAGTACCTTGCACTTATTGATCTAATTGCTTTCCTAGGTCAAAACATTGCTTTCCGTACTGACTTAAATGCACGTGAAAACTTTTTAGAGCTTGCAGAACGTAGAGAATCAGTTCTCCGTCTTGCACGTTTGCTTTCCTACAATCCTAAACGTAATCAAGCAGCAAACGGGTTGCTTAAAATTGAAAGTGTTAACACAACAGAAGTTGTTAGAGATTCAAATAACATAAACTTAGCAAACCAAACAGTTATCTGGAACGATCCAAGCAACCCTAATTGGCAAGAACAATTTACTAAAATTTTAAATGCAGCGCTGCCTGTTAATTCTAGTATTGGACGCCCTGCAAAAAAAGATACAGTTGCAGGTGTACCTACAGAGCAGTATAGATTAAGTAGTGCTAATACTGAATTGCCAGTATACGGATTTAATAAAACAATTAGCGGATCAACTAGTAGATTTGAAATTGTCTCAACTGATGTAGACAACGGCGAAATTAAAGAAGAAGCACCGTTTCCAGGAAACAACTTTGCATTCCTTTACAGAAACGACGGCAAAGGTCCTGCAAGTTCTAATACTGGTTACTTCTGTCACTTTAGACAAGGTGCAATGGACCAAGGTACATTTACAGTTGACAGTCCGAGTACTAATCAAGTTGTTGCAATTGATGCAACTAATATTAATAACTCTGATGTATGGTTGTATAAAGTTGACAACTTTGGTCTTGAAGAAGAACTATGGTCAAAGGTTGATGCTGTTGAAGGCAACAACGTAATCTACAATAGTTTAAGCAAAAGTATTAGAAACATCTACAGTGTACTTACAAGAGCAAATGATAGAATCAGTTTAATATTCTCTGATGGTACATTTGGTAACTTGCCACAAGGTAATTTTAGAGTATATTACAGAACAAGTAAAAATCAGCGTATCGTAATTGAGCCGGCAGATATGCGCGGTGTTAGTATTAAAGTTCCGTACATCAGTAAAACTGGTAAAACAGAACAGGTTACAATGGTATTTCAATTAAAGTATACTGTTGATAATGCAAGTTCAAGCGAATCAAGTGCAAGTATTAAACGCAATGCACCTGCAACTTACTACACACAGAACAGAATGATAACTGCTGAAGATTATCAAATTGCTCCGTTAAGTATTAGTCAAGAAATTATTAAAGTAAAAAGTGTTAACAGAACTGCAAGCGGAATTAGTCGTTATCTAGATCTAGTAGATGCAACTGGAAAATACTCTAAAACTAACTTGTTTGGCATCGATGGTATTATAACAAAAGAGTTTTTAATACCTAAATTAAAATTTAGTTTTATTTCTAAAACTGATATTGAAGGTGCAATTGCAAATATTATAGAACCTATACTCACTGATAAAAAAATTAAAAACTATTACTATAATAGTTTTCCTAAAACTCTAGTAGGCGACTTAGGAATAACTTGGAATAGTCAAACAGTCGATACAAATCAAAATACAGGATATTTTACTAACACCGTTGGCACACGTTCTCAGCTAAGTGCATTTACTGCAAGTACATTGAAATTATTAAAACCAGGAACACTTGTTAAATTTGAACCACCGGTAGGAAAGTATTTTCAAAGTGAAAATGATAATAAATTAGGTAATATACTTAGTTCGGGTATACCGTCAGGCGGCACGTTATACAAATGGACTAAAATTATCAGTGTAGTAGGCGACGGAACAGCAACAAATGCAGACGGCACCGGACCAGTAATGCTTAATGATAATATTCCAGGTGATTTACTGGACGTAGCAAATCGTGCAAGGCTTACACAAATAATACCTAGACTAGCAACAGAATTACAACCAGCTGTTTCTCTACAATTGATTGATCAAGTATTTGCATACAATAGCTTTGGTTTAAGATTTGACGTTAATATAGGCGAATGGCGAATAGTTACAACTAACAACTTAAACATTGACAGTCTCTTTAGTATTGGTAAAACTGGTGATACAACTAATCAACAATTAGATGCAAGTTGGTTATTACTGTTTGAAACAAACGGTGAAACATATACAATTACATATCGTGCTAGTAGATATGTATTTGAAAGTGCTGAAGAAATTAGATTCTATTTTGATAGCTCGGATAAAATTTACAACAATAGAACTGGTAAAATTATTAAAGATAAAATTTCAGTTTTAAACATTAATAAGTCTCCTGATTTAACTTCGCCGTTTGCTGTTGATTTTGATTGGGAAATCGTTGAAGAATATAGAGACGCCGAAGGTTATGTAGACAGTAGCAAAATTCAAGTTAGCTTTTTTGACGGTGACGACGACGGTGTAGTTGATGATCCTCAAATATTTGATGAAATAGTAAATGAAACTGTTAATCCGTTAACCAAGTATGTATTTCAATTAAAGACAACTACTATTGATGGTGTAGAAGAATATAATTATATTTCAACAGCCGTTTCAACGGACCTTGGAAAATATGTATTCTCAGATGGTACAGGCAGTATACAAGTAATTGATACTAAGATTTCTTTATCTAATACAACAATGGCTGATAATAATCAAATATTTTATTTTATAGCAGAAGATTTATTTCAGATTTTAAATAAAACAACAGGCGTTCTTACTACGACACAAAGCTATCTTGCTAAAATTGGTCGCGATAAACTTAAATTTCATTATGTACATGCAGCAGATGCAAGTAGCAGAATTGACCCAAGTGTAAGTAATATTGTAGATGTGTATCTATTAACAAAGTCATATGATAATAACTTTAGGCTTTATATTGACGGCACAGTAAGTACAAAACCTCTTTCACCGAGTAGTGATCAATTGTATTTAAATTACGGACAATCACTTAACAAAATTAAGTCAATTAGTGACGAAATTATTTATCATCCAGTTAAGTATAAGATACTGTTTGGAGAAATAGCCGATGCAACACTACAAGCAAAATTTAAAATTGTAAAGAATCCTGATATTGTGATTAACGATAATGACATTAAAACTAGAGTAATTGCAGCAATCAATGAATTTTTTGCTCTAGAAAATTGGGAGTTTGGAGAACCGTTCTATTTTACAGAGTTGAGCACATACGTTATGCAACAATTAACACCTAACTTAGTAACATTTGTAATAGTTCCAAACCAAGCAGCACAAACGTTTGGTAGTTTATTTGAAATAAAATCAGAGTCTGATGAAATTTTTATAAGCGCAGCAACTGTTGCTGACATTGAACTAATTGACGCTGTAACTGCTACAAGGCTTCGTTCAAGTGGTGCTATTACTACAAATGCAACAACAGTTAACACAGGTTTAACAAGCAGTGGATTATCTATAACTGGAGGGCCTTATTAATAATGTCTTACGATAACGACCAAAATGAATCAGCGTTGCCAGCAGACGGCACTAACAAACGCAGCAGTGAATCTTTCCTTCCAAGATTTTTTAGAACAATTCCAAACAAGAAGTTTTTAAATAGTACATTAGACCAATTAATACAGCCAGGCGTAGTTCAAAAACTCAACGGATATATTGGTAGAGAAACTGCTAGAGCATTTACTGCGAGTGACAATTATATCGGTGATGTATCAGCTGATAGGTTTAACTATCAATTAGAACCAGCGGCAGTTATCAAAGACAATTTAGATAATGTTACTTTTTACAAAGACTATAACGACTTTGTTAATCAGTTAAACAATTTTAATAAATCTAACGACAATCATAGTGTGTTCAACCAGCAAGAACAATATGCATGGAATCCTAGTATTGATTGGGATAAGTTTAGTAACTTTCGTGAATACTACTGGTTACCTTTAGGTCCGCAGACAATTGGAATTGCAGGGAATACAGTTGATGTTGAAAGTACTTACACTGTTCGCATCGGTGATAATGTTGATAATAACACTTATGTATTCAGTCCAGACGGATTAACACAAAACCCTACAATTACTCTTTATAGAGGAATTACCTACAAGTTTGATATTGATACTCCAAACTTACCATTTACAATTAAGACAAAGAGAACACTTGAAGACGGATTTGAGTTAGATAGTTCAAGTATTCTAGTGCTTGAAGGTGTTAGTGTACAGGGACTAGAAAAAGGTATTAGTACATTACAATTAGGTACAGATACCCCTGAAGTATTATACTATGTAGCAGCAAACGACCTAGAAGCAAGTGGTACTATTATTGTTAAAGACATTAGCGAAGCAACTTTTATTGATGTTGAAAAAGAAGTAGTCGGTAAGCGTTTCTATAAAAGTAGTAATGGTATAGAACTATCAAACGGAATGAAAATTGAGTTTACCGGCGAAGTAGAACCCGCTGCTTATGCAAACGTTACATTTTATGTTGAAGGTGTTGGTAGTCGTATTAATCTTATTGCAGAAACAAGTTTAAATGTTCCAACAGCATTTACTGCTAATATTGATGTAGAATTTGATGCACAAGGATTTGATAGACTTCCTTACAGCGTAGCAATTGGCTATCCAGAAGATAAAGATTACATCGTAATCAATCGTGCAAGTATCGACGGCAACTTGTGGAGTCGTTATAACCGTTGGTTTCATAAAAGTGTTATTGAAACAGCAGCAACAGCAAATGGACAAATTGTTGATGTAGATCAGTTACAACGTGCTAAACGTCCTATTATTGAATTTGAAGCAGATCTAAAATTAAATCAATTTGGTACTGTTGCTAAAACAGATGTTAATTTAGTTGATGATTTTACGATAGATGCATTTTCAACTATTGAAGGATCGCCAGGATACAACGTTGATGGCATTGATCTTGCCGACGGCATGCGTATTATGTTTACAGCAGACACTGATATATTAGTATCTGGTCGAATTTTTAAAGTTCAATTTATTAACTTTGCAAGTGGTGCCGCAACTAACAGGCAAATCACATTAATTCCAGAAACTGATTCAGTTCCACAAACTAATGAAGTTGTGTTAGTATTAAATGGCACAACTTACAAAGGTAAGATGTTGTATTATACTGGTATAGAGTGGAAACTTACACAAGATAAAACACAAGCTAATCAGCCTCCGTTATTTGATATTTTTGATATTAACGGTAAATCTTATGCAGACACAACTGTATACCCGTCTTCAACATTTGCAGGGAACAAACTGTTTAGTTATCGAGTAGGAAATGGCACACCTGATGACGAGTTAAAGTTTCCACTTTCTTATAGAAGTATTAATAATGTCGGTGACATTGTTTTTGATTTTAATTTATTATTTGATTCGTTTACCTACACATCTGTAAATAACGCTTTTACTAAAAATACTGATATTGGATTTTTAAGAAAATATTCTGCATTAGATACATATATTACCTTATCAGGTTGGAAAAAAATTAATGTACTTAGCGAACAACTAGTAATTAGACAATATATATTTGACAATACTAGTGTTGGGTTTATTATTGACATGTATGACAATAGTGGCCTATTAACTGATCTTTGGACAAGAGTATATTTAAACAATAAATTACAATTTGAAGGTACAGATTATACTATTACTACTAATGTTAATAATAATGCAATAGTAACATTTATAAATTCATTAACTTTAAATGACGTAGTTCTTATTAAGGCACGTAGTGCAGCTACAAAAAATGCAAACGGGTATTATGAAATTCCAGCTTCCTTAGAAAGAAATCCTGGAAATGAAAATATTACAGAATTTACGCTTGGCGAAGTAAATGATCACGTTGCTACTATTGTAGAACAAAATGATGAATTTGTAGGAACATATCCGGGTACAAGTAATTTAAGAGATATTGGAAATGTAACAGAACTAGGTCGTAGATTTGTACAACATAGTTCACCAATGAATCTTGCAATGTATCATATGTTAGATAACGATGCAAATGTTGTAAAAAGTTTAAAGTTTGCAATGCTGCAATACTCAACTTTTAAAAGATTATTCTTACAGACAGCAGAAGATATAAGTTTTAGCGGTACTATTAAATCACATGTAGATGCAATTCTAACAGAAATTAATAAAGATAAAACTTCTACACAACCGTTTTTCTTTAGTGACATGATTCCTACCGGTGCAACTAAGAAACTAACTACTGCCGTAATTGATGCCGACGAATTGTATTACCCGTTGTCAACAGCATTTTCATTAAGTACACCTTCAAGAATAGCAGTGCAAGTATACTTAAATGAAGTACAATTAGTTCAAGGTAGAGATTATACGTTTAACACTGAAGGTTATGTTTTAATTACAGCGGCTAAACAGCCTGATGATATAGTTGATATATATGAATATGAAACTACTAACGGCAGTTACGTTCCACCTACGCCAAGCAAGCTAGGCCTGTATCCTTCATACGAGCCTGCAAAATACTTAGACGATACCTATCAAACTCCGAGATATATTATTCAAGGACACGACGGTAGTAAGATTGCAGCGTTTGATGATTATAGAGATGACTTATTACTAGAACTTGAAAAAAGAATTTTTAATAACATTAAAGTAGGATACGATACTAATTTCTTAAACATACATAGTCTTATCGGCGGTGACTACAGAAATACAGCAGTTAGTAAACGTCAAATTGATAGAGTAATACTAGCTGACTTTTTGCAGTGGACAAAACTAATTGACCAAGATTACACATTACATAATTTCTTTGATAGAGCTAACTCGTTTACATTTAACTACGCAGGTAGTACTGGTCCTACTGGTGCGGTATTACCGGGCTTCTGGAGACAGATTTACCAGCAAGCCTACGATACTGATCGCCCGCATACACACCCTTGGGAAATGCTTGGGTTTACAGTTATGCCTACGTGGTGGGAAACACAGTACGGCCCTGCTCCCTACACCAAAGAGAACTTGCTTTTATGGCAAGATATCGAAGCAGGTATTGTAAGACAACCTGGCGTAAAATATAAAATACTTAATAATTATAAACGCCCAGGGTTAACTAACCACTTGCCGGTTAATAGTGAAGGTAATTTATTATCTCCTATTGAGTCAGGCTATATCAATTATTTTGATAACCAATTGTTAGATGAAAGTTTTGTATTCGGCGATGGCGCCCCTATTGAAAGTGCTTGGAGAGCAAGTAGCCAATATCCGTTTAGTGTTATTACCGCATTTGCAATTAACAAACCACATATGCTATTTGCTACTGGGTTTGATAGAATTAATCAAGTAAGAAACATTTCAGGCGATTTAATATATGCTAAAACAAATACTAGAATAAAATTATCTGATATTGTATTTCCAAATACATATGAAGACACAGTTCAAGTTTATACTAGTGGTGTTGTAAACTATATTGCAAATTATATGGCAGCTGATATAACAACATCGTACACTGCCTACAAATCAAACATTAGAACTATTAAAAATCAGTTAGGATACAAGCTAGCAGGATTTACTGATAAGGACAAGTTTAGATTAATATTAGATAGTCGCACACCGTTAAATGAGGGCAATGTATTTGTTCCAGATGAAAACTATAAAATATTCTTAAACACAAGTACTCCTATTAAAACTGTTTCTTACAGTGGTGTCATTGTAGAGCGCAGAAGTGACGGCTACGTGATTAAAGGGTATGATACTGAAATTGCATCTTTTAATTATTATGCAGCAATATCTACACAATCAGATCCTAGTATTAACATTGGCGGAATTAGTGAAAGTTACTTAATATGGGATAGCGGCAAACAATATGTTGCCGGACAAAATATTGAATACCAGGGTGCATATTATAGAGTAAAATCTAACTTTATAAGCAGTACAGATTTTGATACAACTAATCTTGTTAAACTACCTGCGCTACCGTTAATTGGCGGCAGAACTGCATTTGTAAGAAGAAAGTTTAATAAAAATATTGTTCTTGAAGCAGATTACGGACAATTATTTGTTACTATCCAAGACGTAGTCGACTTTCTATTAGGCTACGGTGAGTACTTAATGGACCAAGGATTTGTATTTGATTACTACGAAGGCGATGCAAAGGTTGTATTAAACTGGCGCCACAGTGTAAATGAATTCTTATTCTGGACTACACAAAACTGGGGCGAAGGCAGTGTTATTACATTAAGCCCAGCAGCTACACAATTAAAATTTGTATCAGAGTATTCAATGGTAGATAATATCTTTGATAGTTTCTACGGATACAGTTTGCTTCAATCAGACGGTACAAAATTAGTACAGGAATTTTCAACATTAGGACGTTCGCCTAACGAGTTTATTATTCGTCCAAGAAATACCGCCGACGGTGTGTTTGCTGTTAAACTTCCTCTTGTACAAAAAGAGCATGTGTTATTGATTGATAATAAGACTGTATTTGGTGATATCATTTATGATACACAACCGGGTTACAGACAGGAAAGAATTAAAGTTCTTGGATATGTTACTCAAGAATGGGACGGCAGTTTAAATATTCCCGGATTTATATATGATGATGCTAAGGCAACAACTTGGGAGTCTTGGACGGATTATGCAATTGGTAGTATTGTAAAATATAAAGAGTTTTACTACAGTGCATCTACTAAATTATCTGGGGCAGAATCTTTTGATGCAAATGACTGGAATCGCTTAAACGAAAAACCCGAAGCAGGACTATATGCAAACTTTGAATACAAAACTAATCAGTTTGCAGATTTTTATGACTTAGATTCAGACAATTTTGATACTGAGCAACAGCGCATGGCGCAACACTTAATCGGTTATCAGAAACGTCAATACCTTGAAAATATTATTAATGATGATGTGAGTCAGTATAAATTTTATCAAGGTATGATACAGGACAAAGGTACTAAAAATGCATTAACAAAACTATTTGATGTATTAAGTAGTGCTGATAAAGATAGTTTAGAGTTTTACGAAGAATGGGCAATCCGTGACGGCCAATACGGCGCAAGTGATGGGTTTGAAGAATATGAATTATTACTTGATGAAAGTAAATTTAGATTAACTCCTCAGCCAATTGACTTAGTAACAAGTACAACCGGAACAGAAACTGATCTAGTCTACAGAATACTCCCTTATGAAGTTTACCAAAAAACTCCTAACTACAACCATAAACCTTTCCCTGAAAAGTATGTAGATACAAGTTATGTAAAAAATGCAGGATATGTAAATCCTGAAGATGTTCGTGGTATTGCAACAAGTTATGCTAATATTGCTGATTTTAATTTTGTAGATGTTAAAATAACTGATTATATCTGGGTTGGAAATGATAATCTTGATTGGGGTGTATATAAACATGTTGACACTGATTATGAAGTTGAAGCAGTTTCAGCTGGAACTACTTCGTTTACTCTAACGCTTACAACTAACGTTACTGACATTGAAGTTGATGATGTAATTGGATTACATAGTTTTAGTAACTATGTAGAATATATTGCTGAGGATTCTACAGCAGCATCAACTACAGAAAAATTTGATTTAGATGGCTTCTATGTTGTATCTGCTGTAGATAAAAATGTTATTACTTTGCTCACACCCACTGTACAAACAGAAATTACTAAATGTGTAGGTTCTATTACACGTTTCTTAAAAGTGCGTGCTGCTAATATTTCCTCAGCAAATACTATATTACAACAAAATCTTGACACCAATGATTATCTATGGATTGATAATGTTAGTGGTCTAGGTAAATGGTCAGTACTTAAGAATGAAAACTTATTTACAGAGCAATTAAGATTAACAAAACCATCAACATCGTCAGATGTATCATTTGGTACTGCGATGAGTGTTGATGATAGAAATACCACACTGATTGTCGGAGCCCCAGACCAGGGCGACGGAAAAGTTTATGTTTATTCTCGTGCCACTGATTCAATAAACTTTGTACAAACACAAGTTATCGAACCCTTTAAGTTTGGTAATGATTTAGAACAATTTGGCGCGGCAGTTGCAGTTAGTCCAGACGGAGCATATGTAATTGTTGGATCACCAAATGCGTCAAATGTTAAAACAAAATATGCCGGTACGTTTGTTCCTGGCAGTGATTACGGCAAAGGTTCAATTGTTGCTAAAGATCAACAATTATGGAAATCATTAGTTGATATAGAAGGTGAAGAAGCAAGTATTCAGTTTAATAGTTTTAATTCTATAACATATATTGTTGATGTATTAAATATAGAAAATACTAGTACAGAATCTATACCAACATTACTTGTTGGAAATTATGCAATAGATCCTAATGAAGCATCCTTAGCATTTTTAAACCAGCCAGTAACACATCTATTAATTAGAGCACCCTTAGCGCAGTATGACGGTAGCGGAGTAGGCAATCAAATTAAACTTGCCTGGAATCAAACAACATACTCTAATCAAGGATTAGCAGCACTTGCATCTCGTTCACCGTTTAACGGATCGTTTGCAGTGATTGATGCAGCATTTATAGAACAAACTCACACAATTCAAAAGAAAATTGATGTAGTGTTATATGTTAGATCGTCAACTGTTCAACCAGAATTAGGCGACATACTGCAAACTCAAACTGCTCTTGGAACAGTTGATTATATTTTTAATGTAGGTGCGGAAGTAGTAATGTACTTAACAGGCGTTAATGGTACATTTAGCAGTACTGATAGTTTATTCCGTAACGACGGTGACTTTATTGGTGAGTATATTTTACAAGGTCCGAGTGATAGTATTGATACTAGCACACAACTGGGCGGCTTCTGGTATATTGATACTCCTAGTTATACACCAACGGCTATTACTGAAAATACAGATCAAGGTAGAGGTTTAGTATTTTACGATGTTATTACAGATATAGCACACGCTTCTACAGTATTCTATAATTCATTAGATTATAACACTGCTACAACTAGCAGTCAAAATACATATAATGCTTATATACAAAAATTAAGTTATCAAGGTTTACCAGGTGCATATGGTTCTACCTCGCCGTTCTTAAGTAACTTGTATGTAGTTAGAGCTCCTAAAGCAATCAGTGATGCATTTGTTCAAGGATACAATATTGAGTTATATGTTAATCAACTACCTCAATACGGTACTAGTATTATTAGAGACCTGACAGCTATTGGATTATCAACATCAACTACTAATGCTACTCAGATAATTTATGATGTATGGGACGGTTATATAAACTTCAACTACACAAAGTTTGATGCTGCTGGCAATCCATTTGAACCTAAAGTAGGACAGACTGTAGCAGACTTAACAACCGGCGCTACTGGCGTAGTTGCATTCTACCAACGAAAAGGCCTTAATGTAACTGTATTCATTAAGAGTTTAACAGGCACTTGGTCTGAAGGCGATGTGTATGGACAAAATGCTGAAATTAGATTTAACCTAATTCCTGGAGATCCTAGTCCAACTTATCAAGCCAACAGAACAATGGGACAGATACAATATGTTAGCTTAGGTTTACCTAGCGAAGGTATTGGCAAACTTTTAGTGTTTGAAGCTCCAACAACTATACCACTAACACTATCATCTAGTTTATTAGATATAGAATATTGGTTTTATACAACTGCAACTGTGTCAGGGATACCTCGACTTGCAAATTCTCCAAGTGCAGTTAACAACGAATGGACACAAGTATATCAGATTCCAGCTGAAACAACGGGAACTTCAAGCGGACTAGCTAATGAAGGTCTTTATACTATATATTCTAAAGCTGCACCGGGTAGATACGATCGTATAGCTAGTTACACAGTTCCTGAAAAACAGGCAAACTTTAAACTTGGTAGTTCTATAAAAATTACTAAAAACGGAAATCTTTACAGAGGATTTGTTCACGCTGAAGGATCTAAAACATCTAGCTTACCGGGTAGATTGTATTTCATTAAAAAGGGTGAAGAAAATAGTCTAACTTATAATTGGGACTATGCAAAGAATAAAAACTTTAAAGGTACATTTAGCCAAGGTCTTAATTATTTTACTAATGACATTGTTTATCTAAGTAATGATCTATATGTTGCAAAAACTAATATTGCCGCTGGAGCATTTAATTTTAACGATTGGAATTTGACAAGCGATTTAGTTGATTACGTTGGATTTATTCCTAACTCAACTGGACTTAGTGTAGGCGACGACAGTACACTTACTATATTAAATCAAACTGGCCTTGAGGAATTTGGTTCGCAATTTGATATTGCAACTTCTGGAGAAGTATTAGTTGTTAATGCATTATATGATGTTACGTCGCCTAATCAAATAGTAGTTTATAGATCTAATAAAGGACATTTTGAAAAATCGCAAGAAATAGATGCACCTGATAAAACATCGGCATTTGGGTATTCAGTGTCAATCTCAACTGACGGAATGTTAATTGCAATTAGCGCTCCTTTAAATGACGACTACAAAGCAGATCAGGGCATTGTCTATATCTATAAACAAGTTGACGGAGTATTTGTTCAATCACAAACATTAAGCAGTCCTAATAATGAGAGAGCTGAAATGTTTGGTTGGAAAGTAGAATTTGACGGAGAAAAATTACACGTTTCATCTAGAAGTGCAGATTCAAAAACTAAAACGTACTTTGACGCATTTACTACTGTGTTTGATAGCGGCTTTACAGATTTTAAAACAGTTAATAAAGATGTGGGAGTTGTATACGTTTACGAAAAGATAGAGTCGGAATTATTATTTGCACAAACAATACAAATACCAGATAGTGATGTAAACTACTTTGGTAGAAATATTCTTGCTAAAAACAATCACTTGTATGTTGGGTTACCAACCAAAGTTTCTGGCATTTATACTGGCCAAGTAATAGACTTTTCTAATAGCAAGTTATCAACTATGTGGACAACTCATAGAGCTGCCAAACCTACAGTTGATATTAACAAGATTAAAAAGATGTTCCTTTACAATACAAAGGAAAATGAATTATTAACATATATCGATTATATTGATCCAATTCAAGGAAAAGTAGCAGGTGTTGCTGAACAAGAGTTGACATTTAAAACTTATTATGATCCTGCATTATATGATACTTCGCTAATTGGAGGAACTACTGTTGATGTAACTAATAGCTGGGGTAGTGACCATATTGGCGAAGTATGGTGGAATTTAACTAATGCTAAATTCTATAATCCGTATCAAGGTAATGTGATTTATAGCACACAAAATTGGACTAAAGTATTTCAAGGTAGCACTATTGATGTATACGAATGGGTAGAGTCTGATGTATTACCTAGTGTGTGGGATGCAGCAGCAGATACTGAAAACGGATTTGCAAAAGGCTATAGCGGAACTAGTCTACACAGTGACAGTGCATACAGCACTAAGCGCAAATACGACAGTATAGCAGGTACGTTTAAAACAACTTATTATTTCTGGGTAGCTAACAAAAAGATTACACCCGATGTAGAATTTAGAAAAATTAACATTAGCGATGTAGCAGATTACATTGCTGACCCTGTTGCTAAAGGATATACATTTGCTGGATTAATTAGTCCAAGCAGTTTTGTACTCTATAATGTAGAAGGATATATCAAAGGTACTGACGTAGCATTAAGTACGCAATTCTGGACAATTCAAAATCAAGATCAAAATGTTCATACACAATATCAAATTATATCTGAAGGCCTTGAAACAAGTCAACCTAACAGAGATATTATTAGAAAATGGTACGACAGCTTAGTTGGATACGATGAACAAAATCGTGTAGTCCCTGATCCGACGTTAAGCCTAAAACAAAAATACGGTTCTTTAAATAGACCAAGACAGAGTTGGTTTGCAAATCGTTATGAAGCTTTAAAACAATTCATTGAACGCACTAATCTTATCCTTAAAGAAAACTTAATTGTAGATGATAAGATCTTTACTACATTGTTTAATGCGGATCCAGCACCAGGAACAGTAACTAACATATGGGATGCAACTGTAGATACAATAGATGATTTAGCATTTATAGGTGTTGCAAAAGCAACACAAGCTATAGTGTCTCCTGTAGTTGTAGACGGTAAGATTGTAAGAGTAGATATTGTAAATCCGGGTAGGGGTTATAGAGTGCCTCCAACTGTAACAGTTGCAGGCGCCGGTACAGGAGCAGAGTTCCAGACTACAATTGATGCCCTAGGTAGAATTACTGAAGTTACGGTTGTAGAACCAGGTGAATACTATAATACTAATCCTACACTAACTGTAAGAAGATTTACAGTTTTAGTTAATAGCGATAGTGCTATACAAGGTAAATGGGCACTATACGAAAGAATTAGTGAAACTAGAACTTGGAATAGAATTCAAAGTCAAAGTTATAATGTAAGACTGTATTGGGATTATGCAGATTGGTATGCAACTAGTTACAGTGCATTAACTGAGATTGATTATCTAATTGACAATAGCTATGAATTGACTGCATTAGACGATACCATTGGCGATGTTGTAAAGATATCAACAGTTGGTACAGGGGGTTGGTTATTATTAGAAAAAGTAGATGATCAAAATACTAGCGATTACACTGTTAATTACAACACTGTTGGTAGACAAGACGGTACAATACAGTTTAAGTCTACACTATATGATACTGTTGAATCTTCTACAGGTTTTGATACTATAAGTTTTGATACTAAAATTTATGATAGTGAACCGGTAATTGAACTTAGAACTATATTAACATCAATTAAAGATGATTTGTTTATTGACGAACTATTAGTTAGTTTTAATGCATTATTCTTTGCAGGTCTAAGATATGCATTTAGTGAACAAACATATATCGATTGGGCATTCAAAACTAGCTTTATTAAAGCAAAACATAATGTTGGAATGTTAAGAGAAGATATTACTTTTAATAACGATAACCTTCCAAGTTATGAAGCCTATATTAAAGAAGTTAAACCGTTCGGTACTAAAATTAGAGAATATCTAAGTGCATACGAAGGTCTTGATAATACAAGTACAGTTGTTACTGACTTTGACTTGCCACCGTCATACAATGTAGTTGAAGGTAACATTGTTCCGCAGTCCATTAAAGTGCAAGATGGTGTATTAATTGGTGTCAACGCTGACGTTGAAACTTATCCAAATAAAAATTGGTTAGATAACAACGGTTACAAAATTACAAGTGTTAAAGTAGTAAACCAGGGTAGCGGATATAGAAGTTCGCCTGAATTAACATTAAGCGGCAGCGGAGGCGCCGTGTTAAAAGCACACATCGGAACCAACGGCAAAGTAACTAAAGTTGATGTAGTTAATGCAGGTAGCGGATACTACAGTGCTCCTACAGTGTCAGCACTAAACAATATCGTCGATGGCGGAGAAGAAGCAACATATAGTGTACAAATAGGCAATGGACTAGTTAGAGGAATACATTCTACTGTTAAGTTTGATAGAACTACAGGAACATATGTTTATACAATAATAAGTCAAACAGAAACATTTACAGCAAGTGGCAACAAGTATGAGTTTAACTTAGTATGGCCAATGGACTTATCAAGGTCGACTATAAATGTATACGTTAATAATCAAGAAGCATTAAACAGTGAATATACCTATAGTAATTTACTTGATACTACTAAAGGGTATGATCGATATTACGGACAAATCTCGTTTACTGAAGCTCAGGCTAACGGCAAATCAATAAGAGTTGAGTATAAAAAAACTGTTAGCTTAATGCAAGCACAAGACAGAATTAATAATTATTATACTCCAACAGTTGGAATGACAGGCAAGGATCTAAATCAACTTATGACTGGGTTAGATTACGGCGGTGTTGAAGTTAAGAGCTTTGGCTTCGGCCCCGGCCGTGGATGGGATGCAGATGGATGGTACGAAGACACGTGGGATAGTTATGACACTACATTTGAAGATGAAATTTTTGAACTTGATGGTTCGACTATAAGTCTTGATCTTGCTGCACCATTAGCAAGCGGTGTTGTTTATAACATTTATAAAAACGGTGTAAGAGTTGATGACGTCAACTACGGCACTGCAACCCCAGTAACTAATCCAAATGCAATATGTCAAAGTATTACAGGAGACGGAACTACTACTGTTGTATTCCTTGATAATGATGGACTTGATCTTGCTAACCAAGCAGGCGATATTATCATTATTAGAAAAACAACTAGTGACGGCACATACCTTCCAGAGCCTAATAGTTATGACACTATACTTACTGGTGGAAATCTTAATTATTCGACTGCCACTGGGTTAAGAGCAGAAGATATTACTATTGACGGTGACGGATTTGTAACTGCTACTACAAGCAGCGGTCCAGAAGAATTAGTTCCAGGACAATTGCTTGATACAGTTGATATTAAAGTATATGAAAGACCAAAAAACGGCAGTAGTCAAATTACTTCAAGAAATTATACAGGCGATGGAGTAACTACGACGTTCAGTCTAGATATAGCACCGTTGCAAGCAAACAGCTTATTTGTAAAAGTAGAATATAATATTGTATTAGCAGAAGATTACACTATTAACTATGCTAACAAGTTAGTGACGTTTAATACTGCACCTGCACTAAATGCTAAAATACATTTAGCAGTACTAGGAGTAAGTGGTACAGATATATTAGACATTGATAATTTTGTTGCAGATGGAATTACAAGTAAATTCTTAACTAATGTAAGATTTGTAGAAAATCTTCAGTACTTTGTTACACTAAATGGCGAAACATTATCTAACGTAATCCAAGAAAGTGATAACACCTACGAGTATCCAAACAACGTTGTTATATCGTTTGCTACGCCACCAGCAGCAGGAAGCGTTATAAGTTATGCTTTCTTTAGTGGTGCAACACAAAACTTTAGTGAAGTGTCTATTGATACATTTACAGCAGACGGAAGTACAGTAGCATTTGAGTTAAATCAGACTCCGTTTAATAATGAGCCAAGTGCTTGGTTTAGTATTGTAAAGGTTAATAATAAAATTCTAAATGCAGGATATACACGCCGCTTTATTACAACAGCCGCAAGCCGTGAATACCGACTAGAAGAATTCCAAGTTCCGTTGGGGGCTATTAGCAACAAAGAGATGAAAGTGTTCTTAAATAATGTAGAATTAGCATATAATCTCGATTGGACTTACACTGGTAACGGAAGTATTGTTAGATTAAAAACACGAGTTAAACAACAAGACGGTGATATACTAAATGTTTATATTACTAGTGATGGTCAATATAGATATGGATATTTTGATTCGAGCAATGAATTTGTCTCAACTCCGAGTACATTGTATATTGACAGTGCATATAACGAAGGCGATGTTATTACAGTATATCAATTTAGTAACCATGATTCGCAAGGGTTTGATAGACAGCAATATGATATTGTAGATAGAATTTCGTTAACTGTAGGAACAGCTGATTGGTATCAGTACAATCACTTAACTGCTGGATTAATTGAATTATCAAGACGTGCATTAGATGCACAATATGTTTGGGTAACTCTTAACGGTGATTTGCTAATTCCTAGTGTACATTATTATGTAACTAATAATAAGCGTTATGTTAAAATTAATGTAGAAATCACTGCAAATGATGTAGTTGAATTACTACATTTTGCAGATCCTGTATTAGTTAACAAATATGGATGGAGCCAATTTAAAGATATGCTCAACAGAACGCATTACAAACGTCTTGACGATAGAAACGGTGTAATGTTAGCCGCTGATCTAAAATGGTACGATCAGAGTATTACAGTAACAGACGGATCTTCCTTACCTGAACCATCACCAACAAGCAGTGTTCCTGGAATATTGTTTATAGACGGTGAACGCATTGAATACTTTGTAAGAAATGGTAACGTACTAAGTCAACTACGCAGAGGTACATTAGGTACTGGTGTTAAGACAGTTTATCTCGAAGGAGAAAATGTTTATAACCAAGGACCAACTGCAACTATGCCATACAAAGACGAAACTCTAACTTCGCAATTTTTAGCGGATGGCACTACGGCAACATATCCGTTAGACTTTGTTCCAAATAGTGTTAATGAATTTGAAGTATTTGTAGGAGGCAGACGTTTACGTAAAAATACAATTAGTTCTTATGTAATGCCAAATCCGACAGCACAAGATAGTCCAGAGGGCGATGTAACTTTGCCGGCAGAATTTAGTATAAGCGGTTCTGCACTAACATTATTGGAAACACCAATTGAAAACGTTAAAGTAACAATTGTCAGACACACCGGAATAGTATGGAATGCACTTGGGACACCTCTAGGTGAATCAGATACAGACATTAGTAGATTCTTACGTGCAGCAACAGTTGACTTGCCGCGATAAATACAATAAGCAGGATATAAAACAAATGACAGATAAATTAAATGAACAAAGTGGTGTGTTACTTCAAGGACACATTAAAATACACAATCCAGAGACTGGAGAGGTTATTGTAGACAAACGCAACGCTATTCATTATGAAAATATGAGTATTAGTCTTGCAGAAAGTTTAGGCAATGCAGGCACAGGCTGGATTTATCAAATGGGATTTGGCAACGGTGGCACTAGTGTTGACCCTACAGGTATTATTACATACTTGACGCCAAACAGCACAGGCACAAATGCTAGTTTATACAACGAAACATTTACTAAAGTAGTAGATGATAGAAGTGTAAACAATCTTGATCCTGCTCGTAACAAGATTGAAACACGCCATGTGAGTGGTACAAATTATACTGATATTTTAGTAACTTGTTTGTTAGATTATGGCGAGCCAAACGGCCAAGATGCATTTGACACTGCAACAAGTCCGGATAGTCTTTATGTATTTGACGAACTAGGACTAAGAGCATACAGTGCAGGCGGCAATGGTAGACTTTTAACACATGTTATTTTTCATCCTGTACAAAAATCACTTAATAGACTAATTCAAATTGATTATACAGTTAGAGTACAAAGTTTATCTGGCTTTAACGAGGGATAATTTAAATGGCATATACAATACAATTTACTGATAGTGCTGATAAAGATCCAATAGTAATTGAAGATCAAACAATCAACACAACTACAAGTATAAAATTACCAGGTAGGAATAGTACCGGTTATGGCGCTGCTATTGCTGAAGACTTGCTACATTTATTAGAAAACTTTGCAAGTCCTACTGAACCTAATAATGCTATCGAAGGCCAGTTGTGGTATAATAATAACAGCGGACAATTATTAATTTATGACGGTACTGTTTGGCTATCTGCAAGTGGACTTAAAAAGAGTTCCACAGAGCCAGACACTACCCAAGCACTTACTGGCGATTTATGGGCCGATACTGATAACCAACAATTATATTTGTTTACAGGATCTAATTGGATTTTAGTTGGTCCAAATTTTAGTCAGGGCCTAACAACTGGAGCAACACCTAATACTATTATTGGTCAAGATAACGCAGAATATACAGTTATTGAAATTCAAGTTAATGCCAATATTGTTGCCATTATTGCATTTAATACATTTACTCCTAAAGCAACAATTAACGGATTTAGTGGTGTACAAATTCGTCCAGGTATTAACCTAGCAAACCGAGACACAAATGCCGATGGCATTAACGATGTTAAGTTTTATGGTACTGCTGAAAAAGCAGAAAGTCTAATTGTTAGTAATTTAGCAATTCCTGCGGCTAACTTTCTAAGAGGCGATATAGAATCGACAACATCATTTCCGTTAAATGTTCAAAACAATAGCGGCATTGCATACGGTATCAATGCAGAGCTTAATATCGGTATTGAAGGCAGTGCAGGAATTATTCAACATAATATTGAAGGCTCAAATATTGACTTTAGAGTTAGAAATTCCGGAGATAGTAATACTGTTTTAAGAATAGATTCAAGTTTACGAGTTGGTATTAACAACGAAGCTCCGGATGAAGCATTAGATGTTACTGGCAATATTAAAACTAATGGAATTATTACAACAACTAACACTGTCCAAAGTACTACTATTAGTAATGGTGCATTAATTGTTAAAGGTGGCGCTGGCGTTGCTAAAGCATTAAATGTTGGTGATTCAATAATGGTACAAAAGGGTATAACATTAGGCAATAACGATCTAGTAGTTGATACCGCAGCAAGTGATCTAGTACTACCGGATCTTAACAACGCTAGAAACATCGGTAGTGCAACTTTGCGCTGGAAAAAAATATATGCAACTACCTTCTTGGGAAATTTAGAAGGACAGGTAAGTGGCAACGTAAGTGGTAAATCAGGTAGTGCTGATAAACTAACAAGTTCAACAACTTTTAGAATGACCGGCGATGTTGAAACTGTTGAAAATGTATTTGACGGACAAACCGGCGGCGGCGTAAAAACATTTGCACTAACATTAAAAAATACTGTTATTAGTGCTAAAGAACAAGTATCTAACAGTTTATCAAGCGATGAATTTTTAATTGATAGAATAAGCGGCGTAGCCACAGGATTGAAACGTATAACTAGGTCAACATTATTTAATAGTATTACAGGGTTAACTCCTATCGGAAGTATTATGCCGTATGCAGGACTTGCTGAACCATCAGGATGGAAATTTTGCAACGGCCAAGAACTAGCAACTGGTGTATATAATCAATTATTTCAGCTAGTTGGAAATAATTATGGACCAACTCCAAGTTCGGGATATTTTAATATACCTGATCTAAGAGGTAGGTTCCCACTAGGTAACTTATCAATGGGAGGTACAAGTCCATCTGTTGACGATCCAGACATTAGAAATAGAGGATCAAATGCAAGTGTAGTAGGAGCAGTAGACGGAACAGATACAACTACTATAGGATTAGAAAATCTACCAGAACACCAACATAATTTAAAGTCGTCCGGCGGACAACAATTTTATGTACATAGAGAAGTTGACGGCCGAAGCAACTTGCCGACAGGTTCAGAAGGATCTAGTTTACAAACCGGCGCAGAAGATTTATCTCAACGACTGCCAAATAGTGGTGATGTACTTGTACCTGCTGGCAGTGGGTTTAGTAATGTGGGTGCAGCAATTGATATTATGAATCCATTCCAAACTATTAATTATATTATCTACACAGGAGTTACTGCATGAGCTATAAAATAAACAAGACCAATGGTGATCTGTTAGTAGAACTTACTGATGGCATAATTGATACTGCATCTACAGACATAACTTTAGTTGGACGTAATTACAAAGGTTTTGGCGAAGCATTTAATGAAAATTTTGTTAAAATAGTTGAAAATTTTGCATCAACTAGTGCTCCTAGTAATCCACTAAAGGGCCAACTTTGGTATGATAACAGCGAAAATAGATTAAAAATTTATGATGGTATTAGTTTTAGAACAGCAGGTTCGCCGACGGTAAGTAGTAGCCAACCTACTAACCTTGTATCAGGAGATTTGTGGATCGATAACGCTGAAAATAAATTATATTTTTGGGACGGAAGTGATTTAGTATTAGTTGGACCACAATATAACGCAACTCAGGGCAAAACAGGTCTTGAAGCAGTTACTATGGTAGATACTAGTAATCAGATTAAAACTGTGTTAGCGATGTATATAGGCGGCGTACTTGCTGGAATATATAGTAGATTTGAATTTACGCCAGGAGTAGATTATAATATACTTCCTTATACACCAGGCAGATCAATCAAAGTTGGATTTAATCCAACGGTAGTTTCAGATTTTAAACATCAAGGTACTGCATTATCTGCAGAATTGTTAATTGATGCTCAAGGAAATACGTTTTCTGCTACTGATTTTATACGAACTAACGAACGTGATAATTCAAATGCAGTAGTCGATCAACAAATGGAAGGCGCATTGTTTGTTAAGGGCGATACTGGTGTTACTGTAGGATATGGCGATACACAATATGCATCGTTTAAAACAGTTGATAGTGGAACTACAACATCTATAGAACTTAAACAATTAAATTATGATTTTTCAATTAGAGTGCCTCTAGGCAATGACTTTATTGAAGCATTCACTCTTGACACAAGTACAGGTCGTATAGGTATCTACCAAGATACTCCGACAGTTGCACTTGATGTTACTGGAGCCGGCAACTTTACTGGAAATCTTACAGTTGGAGGTGACCTAATAATCGAAGGCGACACTGTTACTGTTAACACTGCAACAATGACAGTGGAAGATCCTAACATTGAATTAGGAAAAGTAGACACTCCTACAGACACAACCGCAAATCAAGGTGGCATCACACTAAAAGGCGCAACCGATAAAACTATTAATTGGGTTCAGTCAACAGGAAACTGGACATTTAATCAAAACATAGATTTAATTGCTGGCAAAGAATATAGAATTGAAAATACACAAGTACTTTCTAAAACACGACTTGGTGACACGGTTACAATTGCCGCCGGACTAACTACAGTAGGTACATTAGGAAGTTTAAGTGTCACTGGCAATGTTACATTAGGTAGTATATCGACGCCAGGCGCATTAAGCATCACAACTGGCGGCACAATTACACTTAACAGTCAAAAAATTACAGGAGTAGCTACGCCTACTACTGCAACAGATGTAACAAATAAAGCATATGTTGATACATCAGTCGCTACAATTCCAATTGCATTTGCTTTAGACATTACAGGACTAACTAGTCCTAATCCCGCAGGAACAGGCAACGGCCCGATTGTAGATGTTAGAAGTATATTAGAAAGTATTAGCCCTGCAAATAGTGCGAGAGAAGGCACAGTTGCTACTATTCATTGTACTAGCTACGCTGGTGCCACAGTTACTGGTATTAACATAACTGTGACCACTAATGGCACTGGGGTATTACAAAAATCTACAATTGCAGTTGACAGTGCCGGCACTCAAAACGAATCAGTAATACAAGATATTACAGCAGCAAATCCGGCATCGGGTACGGTAGTTTTAACTCCGTCACGCCACACAATGATATTTACAGTTACGGGCGCTACCTGGACATTTACCAGCACAGGCGTTTATCCTTAACTTGCGATAAATACTAACAGCAAGGGGTTATTTAAATATGGCGTATACAATTAACAAATACAACACAAATCAGTTAACCATCGTACAAGATGGTACGTTGGATCAAACAACTGATATCAAGCTAGTTGGTAAAAACTATGCAGGTTACGGTGAAATACAAAACGAAAACTTTGTATTTTTGCTAGAAAACTTTGCTGGGGCCAATCAACCACCGAGAGCAGTTACAGGGCAACTTTGGTTTGATACTGCAAACAGCAAACTAAAGTTCTATGATAGTACTAAATGGCGCACGACAGGAGGTGCCGAAATCAGTGCTACGGCCCCTGCAGGGTTAGCAACTGGCGATTTTTGGTGGGACACTGTTAACGAACAGCTATATTCATATAACGGCACAGATTTTGTACTGATTGGACCGCAGGATGCTGGCTCTGGTATTACGCAAATGCAGAGTAGATCAGTTCGTGATGATCTTGCAGTTAGTAAGAGTATTATTGCAGCAACAATTAACGACGAAGTAATGTTTATTATTAGTCCTGTAGAATTTACAATTGATAGTGCCGATGCTGAAAATGCTATTTCTGGATTTGATGTAGTACGTGCAGGAGTAACCCTTAAAAATACACTCAACGCAACAGCTGGTATTACTAGCGGAACACAACGATTCCACGGTACAGCTACTAACGCTGACAAACTAAACGGCATATCAGCTGCTAATTATGTTACTGCATCACCTGGACAACCGAGTGTATTTACTGAGATCACTAACTTCCAAACCGATGCAGGTATTGCTATCGGCGCAGGACTAGATTTAAAAATCTTTATTGAAAACGACAACCAGGGTGTTATACAAAATGCGCAAGGTGACGAAATTCGTTTTAGAACTAAACAAAGCGGCGGCCTATCTAAAAATATTATTGTATTTACACCAGGTGTAGTTAAACCTGGCCTTAATGCTGCCGGAACCGCAGCTGAATCAGTTACGCTAGGCGATATTAGTAATCAGTTTGCAGCAGTATACGCAACTAATATATACGGAACTTCAGAAAAAGCAAGTGCGCTTATAGTTGGGGGCACTGCACGAGTTGGCGCAGTTGACACAATTGGTACAGGTACTAGTAGCAGTGTTGCAGTGCGTGATGGCTCAGGTAACTTAAATGCAGTACTGTTCCAAGGTACAGCAACAAGTGCTCGATATGCTGACTTAGCAGAAAAATATTCAACAGCAGAAGAACTAGCACCAGGTACCGCAGTAGCAGTATGTGCTTGCGAGGACCACGATGTAGAACCTGCAAAAGCAAGTGATCATTGTATTGGTGTAGTATCAACAGCTCCGGCGTACATGATGAACAGTGATAGTGAAGGACAATATATTGGTCTTAAAGGTCGTCTTCCTGTGCGTGTTAAAGGTGCTGTTAAAAAAGGTCAAGCAGTTTATGCAATGGCAGACGGCGTATGTACAACACTTGCAACAACTGCATTAGTGGGTATTGCTCTAGAATCAAACGCAGACGAATTGGAGAAACTAGTCGAGTGCGTTTTAAAAGTATAAATAAAATACATAGTTAAAGAGGAATAAACATGGCAGTAACAGTAGGTCAATTAATTGGCGAAGCAGAATATACAACATTAAAATCTGGTATTAATCTTGTTATGGGAACTCCTACTGGAACTGGCACAGGTGCTGCTGGGTATAATCAAGCACTAACTGCTCCGGCAGTTAACCCAGGAGATAAAGTTACAGCCGCAGCATGGAACGCACTTAAAACAGATGCAGATAAAGCATATACGCACCAAGTTGGTGCAGCACCAAATCCTGTACTTGCTACTGTAAATACAGATAGCAGTATTACAAAAGTAATACATGATGGAATTGAAGCAGTAGTTAATTTTATTAAACTTGATGGTAATAGATTTACACTAGGTGCAGGACAGTTTACAACAGTTTCTGCTAGAAGTGCAACAAAAACTAACTGGAACGGAACACAGACACACGATGTTACGTATACCTGGACTAGTTCAACAGCAGCAAACGCATTTTTTAATGCAGGCGGCAAACTTACACTTACGTCAACGTTATCTTACACAGGCGGCGAAGCGAAAACATTAGACTGGCAAACAATGATGGACCCGGGTACTATTACAGTGAATTATGTTGATGTGACCAAATCAGGAGCCGGCGGCACGATTACTAATAGCAGCGGATATTATGATTTAGCTGGGGAAGTAGAAATCATGAATCGTAACGGTGCAAATCCATACTCGGAAAACCGTTATAAAATCTTTGCAAGTGCAATCACTAACGGTGTTAGAATTCGTATGCAATACCAAGACAATGACGTCGGTGACCAAACTGGTACAGGTCCAGCAGTTGACGAAAACGTGCAAGGTACATTAACTAGTGCAATGAGCTACATTCGTCCAACTGGTTCAAATGTTCAAGTTGATGCTCCTACAATTGCATTAGGCGTAACAAATACTTTCTAATTTTACTTGACAGGTTTCAAATTATAGTATATACTAATACTATATGAGGAGTCATCAATGGACGAAAGATTAAGTAAAGCATTAGAGTTTTCTAATTTTTTAGCAACGCAAAACAACCAAAAACGTATTTTTCTTGCACAGTATAAAGAAAACCTTGTACACTATGCCCACGGATACAAGTTTACTGTCACGCAAGAACTTATTAACTTTTGTTATACGCTATCAAAATTAAGTTCGTCTAGTGTAATAGTGTTAGATGATAATAATATTCCATTTAGTGTCGACGATATTGAAGAATTTACAAAAGAACTTCTTGGAGTATATGTATTTGCTTCACGTAAATACGCTACTGACTACGAAACTATTAAAAAGAATAGATCAGTACAGGGATTAGTTGATCTATGAATCAAGGCGTAGTTCTTTTTGCTTTTAATAATATTTCAGTTGACTATATAAAACAAGCTGTATATTGTGCTAAACGTATAAAAAAATATCTTCAACTTCCTGTACAAGTGATTACTGACGATGTTGAACATATTAAAACTTTTCCATTTTATAAAAAATATGTTGATATAGTAACATATCAACCGGCTCCTTTATCTACAACTAAAACATTTAACAATGGATTATACACAAGTAAGAAACTGCAATGGAAAAATTCTGCACGTAATAGTGCTTATGAATTAAGTGTATTTGATAACACGTTGGTAATTGATACAGATTTATTAATATCTAACGATAAACTGTTGTCATGTTTCAACTCACAAGAAGAATTTATGATTGCTAAACATCATAGATTAGTTAACAACAACGGAATTAATTTTGATAGAATAACTGATAAAAGTATTCCTATGTATTGGGCAACTATAATTTATTTTACAAAAAGTGATACTGCTAAAAATGTATTTGATTTAGTAAGCCATATAAAAGAAAATTATAATTATTACCGAACAGTTTATGATATTTCTGAATCTAAGTTTAGAAATGATTTTGCATTCAGCATTGCAGTACACATGTTGAAAGGGTTTGAACCGAGTACAGAATGGCCAAAAGATTTGCCAAGTGATATGTGGGTGTCAACTGACAGGGATATTTTAATTGATGCATCTACAAGTATCAAATTACTTGCACATAATTCTTATGATTATATTCCTGTAAATTTAAAAGATGCAACTGTACATGTTATGAATAAATTTAGTTTAAATTCTTTTATTGACAAGGAGTTTGTAAATGAGTAATGGCGTATGTATCCTTGCACAAAATAATTCTACTACTGATTATGTAGAACAGGCCTATGCATTAGCATTGAGTATTCTTGCACACGCACCAATTACAAATGTTAGTATCATAACTGATGATAAAATACCATCTACTTACAAAAATGTATTTGATAAAATTATTCCTGTATTATGGCATGATAGTGCAGAACTTACAGATTGGAAAATAGAAAATAGATGGAAACTTTATCATGCTACGCCTTATGATAATACAATAGTATTTGATGCCGATATGTTAGTGTTAAAAGACATATCTCCTATTTGGAATAATTTACATACTATTTCGTTTGCTACTAATGTTAAAACCTATAGAAACGAAATGGTAGATACTAGGCATTATCGAAAAACATTTGACGCAAACGAATTACCTGATGTTTATACTGGAATGTATCAATTTACTAAATGTAATGAGGCAAAAGATTTTTTTACATTGTTAGAAATAATAATGGAAAACTGGGAAATTTTTTATAAACAATATGCTTCTAAGCATTTACAAAATTGGAATAGTGTAGATCTAAGTGCAGCAATTGCATTAAAAATATTAGATGTTTACAATTATGCTTTAAATAAAAATAGCATGTTATCTTTTACTCATATGAAGCCGTATGCACAAAAGTTTCAACACATTCCAAGTAGATGGACAGATGCATTAACTATAGACTTTGGTAACAACGATATTTATATTAATGGATATAAGCAATCAGGAGTGTTGCATTATGTTGAAAATAGTTTTTTAACAACTGATATGATAAAATGGTTAGAAGGAAGAATATAAATGTATTACGTATATTACAATGAAGACGGAACAATTACAGCAGTTGCTAATATTACAGACGAAACTTTTGGACCAACATACATCGAAGTAGATTTACCTACTTATACTAAGTTATCAGACGTTGAAACTATGATTAGTCACATAGTAGTTGAGAATGTTCGTATTAAAGGCAAAATGTATATAGTATCAAAGAATGCAGATACAGCAGCACAATTATATCCTAAAGGTATTATACCTAAACAATCATTTACTGATAATGCTGTTATTTTTAAGCAAAGTTTATCTGCAGGCACTTGGACTGTTATAAGTACAATGAACGACGAAGTATGTGCATTGTTTTCACAAGGCGATGATTATATTAAGGAATATTACGTAGTCGATCCTACAAATAGATTTATTATCTATGATACTTTGTCTATCAATTTAAAAAAATTAGCATCTGCAGGATTAATCGAACTTAAAAATTATAACAAAACACTATGTAAACAGAATGTTAGTCTATTATGTGGCTCACAACATGTAAAACATATACATACAGTAGAGGAATGAAATGAAAATTATCAATTACGACATTATCTACCTTAGCTATGACGAACCTAATGCAGAAAAAAATTATGCAGATTTACTTACTAAAGCACCGTGGGCAAAACGTGTACATGGTGTCAAAGGATCAGATGCAGCACATAAGGCCTGTGCTAATATAAGTGAAACAGAAAGATTTATTACAGTCGACGGCGACAATATCTTGCGGCCTGGGTTTTTAGAGCAAGAAATAGAAATCCCACAAGGCAGTAATTTAGAAAAAAGTGTGATTAGTTGGTGCGGCAAGAACGAAATCAATGGCCTTATGTATGGCAACGGAGGACTTAAATGCTGGCCTAAGGAGTATGTATTAAATATGCGAACACACGAAAATGCCGACCCCGACAACGGGCATGCACAAGTAGACTTTTGTTGGGATACGCAATATATACAAATGTCCAGCTGTTACAGTGATGTTCATAATAATGCCACTCCTCATCAAGCCTGGCGTGCTGGATTTAGAGAAGGTGTTAAACTAGCTCTTGACCGAGGTAATAAAGTAAACAAAACTGACTTTTTTCAAAAAACTCATTGGAGATGTTTACATATGCTGTATATTTGGACAATGATAGGTGCAGATGTAGAAAATGGTCTATGGGCAATTTACGGCGCAAGAGAAGGCTTGTACAAAACTATGTGTACAGATTGGGACTTTGTCAATGTCCGTGACTTTGAATATCTAAATGATTTTTACAATACAGAAATTGCTTCACTTACAGAAAAAGAACTTCCTGAACGTATTAAGGATATAGGTTTACTGTTAATTAACAAATTAGATTTACCTATTGCAGAAACTCCATTAGATGCAAGTCAAAGCAACTTCTTTAAAACTGTATATCAGCATTCCAGCAGGACCTCTACTATACAACGTGTAATTGATCCAGAATGATTAATTTAGATTCCTTACCACAAGTTAAAAAAGAATTAGATGCTGTTGGCTGTGGATTTTGCCTGGCTAAATGGACACAAGTAACTATGCATCTTGGATCTGGCATAA
>Ga0222651_1000274_pt1 | contig 36985 bp, 29 predicted proteins | sample AntAcemetagen369_FD_179855 | JGI IMG/M metagenome (GOLD analysis project Ga0222651, IMG submission 179855) | Saline water microbial communities from Ace Lake, Antarctica - #369 | ecosystem: Environmental > Aquatic > Non-marine Saline and Alkaline > Saline | place: Antarctica: Ace Lake...
TGCTCGCGCGACATCCGCAGAAGGTATCATACTCCGGAGAATGCGTTCGTTCCCCCGGAAAGTCTAGTCATTTTTCAATACCTCCTTCGCTACCAAGGACTTTCAGTCTCAGATGAAGGAGCCCTGCACTACCCCCGCAGTCTGCCGTCCGCTGTTTCCGCCAAGAAACTCTGGTAGGTCCTCGCGACTCCTTCGCGCAACGCCATCGAGGCCGACCATCCCAATTTTGAAAGCCTCGAAACATCCATCAACTTTCGGGGCGTGCCATCCGGCTTGGAACTATCCCATTCAATCGTCCCTTCGTAGCCGATCACCTCAGCGACCAACTCCGTCAGCGCCTTGATCGTAACATCCGATCCGGTTCCTATGTTGATGAGGTCGGGTGGATTCTCGAGCCCGACTAAGAACGCACAAGCATCAGCTAAATCATCCACGTGCAAAAACTCCCGCATCGGTGAGCCCGTGCCCCAAGCCGTCACCGCCCCCTGCCCCGCCAGTTTAGCCTCGTGGAATCGTCGAATCAATCCCGGCAACACATGCGAGTTCTGCGGATGGTAGTTATCCCCCGGACCATAAAGGTTCGTCGGCATACCTGAGTGAAAACAGACTCCGTATTGCCGCCGGTAATATTCGGCCAGTTTCAATCCTGCGATTTTGGCAATAGCGTAGGCTTCATTGGTCCCTTCCAAAGGCCCCGTGAGCAAACTTTCTTCCGCAAGCGGCTGGGGAGCCATCTTGGGATAAATACAAGAACTCCCTAAAAACAACAACCGCCCCACTCCCGCTTGATAGGCCCCATGAATCGCATTCGTTGCCATGATGAGATTATCATACGCGAACTCGGCCGGATACGTATTATTCGCGTGGATACCACCCACTTTCGCGGCCGCAATGATCGCTACATCTGGTTTCTCCTCCGCGTAAAACGCCTCGACTGCCGCCTGGCTGGTAAGATCGAGCTCGGCCCGAGTCTTTAAAACCAATTCCGTGTGGGGCTCCGCTTGGAAACGACGCACCAACGCGCCGCCAACCATGCCCCGATGTCCTGCGATATAAAGTTTCATCGATCTAGATTATAAAGATTTCAAAACCACGCTCACGCAAACGGCGTTCGTGAAGGCTCAGGAAGTTGCGCGATTTGGGCCTCGCGCTTCGCTAATGCCAAATCGGATTCCGTCATGATTTTGACGAGTTCTTTAAAGCGAACCTTGGGCTCCCAGCCTAATTGCTTTTTCGCTTTGGCGGGGTCGCCGATCAACAACTCAACCTCAGCCGGGCGTTCGTAGCGTTGGTCGTATTCGACGTATTTCTCCCAATCCAAATCCAGCAGTCCGAAGCACTCTTGGATAAACTCCTTCACCGAATGGGTTTCATTCGTCGCGACCACGTAGTCGTCGGGCTTATCCTGCTGGAGCATCATCCACATCATTTCGACGTATTCCTTGGCAAAGCCCCAATCACGTTGCGCATCCAAATTGCCCATAAATAGCTTATCCTGCAGACCCAGTTTGATCCGCGTCGCGGCTCGCGTAATCTTCCGCGTCACGAAGGTTTCGCCCCGGCGAGGTGATTCATGATTAAACAAAATGCCGTTCGATGCGTGCAGATTATAACTCTCGCGGTAATTTACCGTCAGCCAATAGGCATACATTTTCGCGCATCCATAGGGAGAACGCGGCCAGAAAGGCGTATTTTCGGTCTGCGGCACCTCCTGCACTTTGCCAAACATTTCCGATGAAGAAGCTTGGTAGTAGCGGCATTTTTTCACCAATCCCGCTTCGCGGATCGCCTCGAGGATACGCACCGCGCCTACCCCAACGACGTCTCCCGTATATTCCGGGATATCAAACGAAACCCGCACATGCGACTGCGCCCCGAGGTTGTAGATTTCGTCAGGTTGCAAACTGTAGAGCAACTTCACCATCTGCACCGAGTCGGCGAGATCTCCGTAGTGGAGAAATAAACGCGATCCATCGAAATGGGGATCCTTGTAGATGTGGTCGATCCGACTCGTATTGAAGGTCGAGGAACGGCGAATCACGCCATGAACCTCGTAACCTTTTTTCAGTAACAGTTCGGCCAAATACGAACCATCCTGACCTGTAATACCTGTGATGAGCGCCTTCTTCATTGGAGCGACAGATAGGGCGGGGCAGCCCCATGGTGCAAGCCCTCAACCAACTACCGCCCAGCTTCTCCACTCTCATGCTTGCTAGGACGAGCTTCCGTTTCAAGTTACTCGCATGCGTATTGTGCTAATCGTTGCTCAGTCTCTCGACGGATTTATCACCAAACATGATCTTCCGGGCACCGCTTGGACTTCCGCCGCCGACAAGGCTTGGTTCCGGAAGTGTCTCCCCCAATTTGACGCCAATGTGATGGGCCGGGTCACCTACGAAACGATCCGCCCCCACTTGTTGAGTGATCTCGATCCCACTCGATTCCGCTTCGTCCTCACCAGCTCGCCCGCTCGCTTTGCCTCCGACGCTCAACCTGAGATTCTCGAATTCAGCGCGGAATCCGCGGCAAACATCGCTTCGACTCTTGAAAAATCTGGCCGAAAACACTGCGCCATCCTTGGCGGCACTCGCGTCCACGACGACTTTCTCCAAGCCGGTCTCGTCGACGAGATCTGGGTCACGATCGAGCCGAAGCTCTTCGGCACCGGCACCCCGGTGGTAAAGCTTCCGCAAGACATATCCCTCACTTTAATCGACTATCAGCGCCTCGCAGCCAGTGATTCGGTTCTCCTCAAATACCGCGTCCGAAGATGAGGATCTCCCGCTGGTCGCGCTACTTCATCCTCACGACGTTTCGATTCATCACGTTCGGCACGCTGTTCGGAATCATTGCGTTCCCTCTTATCGGCCTACTCATAAAAACGGCCCATAGTCCCTTAGCCTTGGCTTGGATCGGCGCTCAAACCCTCGGCTTATGCTCGAGCCTGCTCGGCCCCATCCTTGCCCTCATTCTGACCGCGAGAAAAATCACGGCGAGTTCACCCCTAGCAGCCGTTAAATCTGAAAATCCGCCTGACCGCTGATTTCGTGCAGACCACATTCCCGTTTCTGCCCGCCAAAACGCGTTTCTTCTTCCGACATCCCATCCGCCAACGGCGCGGAGCTGTGCCAATCACCGACTGAAACATAACCTTGGTCCCACAAGGGGTGGTAAGGCAGTCCGTTCTCCGTGAGATAGTGGTGCACCTGACGATTATCCCAATCGATGATCGGGTGGATCTTCGTCACTTTGTTCTGGGCCTGGAGAACCGGCCGCTGTTCGCGGGAACTGCTTTGTGAACGCCGTAACCCAGCCAGCCAACCATCGGCGCCGAGTTCGCGCACCGCGCGATCCATCGGCTCGACTTTATTCAGCAAATTGTAGCGATCCAGCGCCTCGCCCCCCTGTTCCCAGCGGTTGCCAAATAGCGCCTCCTGCCGCGCCGCTGAAACGCGGGGCTGGTAGACCTTGAGATTCAACTTCAGGTGCTCGGTCAATTGATCCGCAAATCGATAGGTCTCGGGAAACAAATACCCCGTATCGATGAAAACGACCGGAATCTGAGGCACCACGCGAGTGACCAAATGTAACATCACCGCGGACTGGATGCCAAAGCTAGTGGTTAAAATCAGCCGATCACCGAAACGATCCACCGTCCATTGCACGCGCTCGACCGCACTCATCTGCTCGAGGTCAGGTTGAAGTGAGACGACTTTGGCGGGCGAAACGGCACTCATCACTCCTCAAACTGCTGACTTCCGCCTTCTAGTAAAGCTACTATTATAGGTTTATTCACCTACTAACTATACTTAATTGATTAATAAAGATTTATGGATCTTTTGATTAAAAAATCAAATTCGTTCGCCCAACTAGTCTAGCCAGAAAAGTCCCGTCTCCGATCGAGACGAGGCTGGAGAAATTGATTTGGCCATCGGGCGAGCTGACCGCAAAAGCGTAAAGTGCCAACGGCTTCTAAGCCGTAAATTCATTCACGCAAAGACCCGAAGGCGCAGGAAGACGCGAGGTGTTACACCTCAGAGTTTTCCTGGCGCGCTTTGCGACCCAGCGTCTTTGCGTTAAAGACTGAGTCCTTCGAGCTGCCCGAACCCTTGTTCTGTCTACAATGCCGCTAGCAACCGTTTGATCTCCTCCGCTTTGGCTTCCTGTTCGGCTAATTGCTGCTTGGCACCGTCGATGACTGCCGGAGGGGCTTTGGAAACAAAAGCTTCGTTGGAAAGTCGGCCTTTGGTTCCAGCGATGTGCTTCTGGACCTGAGAGAGCTCTTTGCTGAGACGAACCCGCTCGGCTTCAGGATCGATTTTGATCCCCGTATCCAGATACAGCGTGCCAAACGGCGATACAATGGCCGGCAGCAATGGTTCGTCAGTCGTGCGAGTGATCGACTCGGCTCCGATCAGACGCACCAGCTTCGCGACATGTGACTCGAGCGCTGACCACTCGGTATCACTTGCCTGCACGTAAAAAGTGACGTCGCGTTTTTGCGCGACCGCTTGGTCCGCCTTGAGTTGACGCGCTTGGGACGTAAATTGTTTGAGTCGTTCCACGGTCGCCGAAGCGGTCGCATCAATGCTTTGGCCACGCTCCGCGATCGATTTCGCCAGATCGTCAGCCGTCTCGAGCCGGTTGTCTTGGAGGAACATCCCTTCCCCGCCATAACCCATGACCCGCCACAACTCTTCACAAATGAACGGAGCGAATGGTTCCAACAGCAGGAGAAACTGGCGAATCACCAAATCCTGCACCGCGAGGGCGTGATTTTTGGCGGCCGGGTCTTGCACCCGCGTCTTGGCCACTTCCACATACCAATCGCAAAAATCGTTCCAGAAAAACGCATACAGTTTCTGCGTGGCGGCCGCGAATTCGAACTCCGCAAAACTCTTCTCCAGCGTCCGCATCGCATCCAGCATGGCCGCCAAAATCGCATGATCATCCTCGTCGAACTGCGCCGGATCGAGCCGCGCCAAGATCGTAGCGAGCGAACTGTTGTCGCTCATCTCACCGCTCATCGTGCGGAAGCGGCAGGCGTTCCACAGTTTGTTACAGAAATTCTTGCCGCTCTCGATGCGCGACTCATCGAACTTCACGTCGAGGCCCAGCGGCGCCATCTGCAGCAAGCCAAACCGCACGCCGTCGGCCCCATAGTCTTTGATCAGATCCAATGGATCCGGAGAATTGCCGAGCGTCTTCGACATCTTTCGGCCCTTTTTGTCCCGCACGATGCCGTTAAAATAAACGTGCTTGAACGGGATTCGCTCTTCTACCGGGGCTCCCGGTTTGGCAAATTCGAGACCCGCCATAATCATCCGCGCGACCCAAAAGAAGATAATATCTGCTCCGGTCGCTAACGTCGTCGTAGGATAAAACGCCTCAAAATTAGACTTGGCTTGCTCGCCTTCATCCGGCCAACCGAGCGTGCCCATCGGCCAAAGCCACGATGAAGCCCAGGTATCCAAAACATCTTCTTCCTGCGTCCAATTTTCCGGATCGGATGGCCCATCTAAAGAAACATGTATTTTAGTGGGATCGCCCAAGTCGGCTTCCGTGAGGTTTTCCCGATCCACGCCCTTCGCATACCAAACCGGAATACGATGTCCCCACCAAAGCTGGCGACTGATACACCAATCCTGAATATTATCGAGCCAGTTGAGATAGACTTTGGACCACCGCGCTGGGTGCATCTGCACCAGTCCATCCTTCACCACTTGCTTGGCTTCTTCGACCCGCGGGTAGCGCAACCACCACTGCTGCATCGGCCGCGGCTCGATCGGCACCCCCGCCCGTTGCGAATATCCCACATTATTTTCGTAGGGTTTGGCTTCGACCAGATTCCCCCGCTCCTCCAGTAACTCCGCGGCCCTTTTACGACCCGCAAAACGCTCCATGCCGGCCAATTCAAGTCCGGCAAATTCATTCAAAGTGCCGTCTGGATCGATCGATTCTATGACCTCTAATCCGTGGCGTTGGCCAATCTCGAAATCGACCTTGTCGTGGGCCGGAGTAACTTTGAGGGCGCCGCCTCCGAAATCCATTTCGACGGCTTCGTCGGTGATAATGGGAATGGCCACCTTTTCGCCCAATGGGCGCCACACTTTTTTGCCCACCAAATCCTTGAAGCGTTCGTCTTTGGGGTGAACCGCGACGGCCACGTCAGCCGCAATCGTCTCGGGCCGCGTCGTTTCCAACTCGATATGGGTGTGCTCACCGACCGGCTCCACCAACTCGTAACGCAAGCGCCACATAAAACCTTTCGTCGGTCGCATCTCCACCTCTTCATCAGAGAGCGCCGTCTTCGAAACTGGGCACCAGTTGACCATCCGTTTACCGCGATAAATATGTCCCTTGCCAAAGAGACTCACAAACGCCGTGCGAACCGATTTGCTGTAGCCTTCGTCCATCGTGAAGTGGGTGCGTTCCCAGTCACACGAACAACCCAGCTCCCGCAGTTGCTGCAAAATTTTATCCCCCTTTTCGTCGCGCCATGCCCACACCCGCTCGAGAAACGCCTCGCGGCCGAGATCGTGACGGGTCTTGCCTTCCGTCTTCTTGAGGTGCTTTTCCACCATCGTCTGCGTCGCAATACCCGCGTGATCCGTGCCCGGAATCCAACAAGCCGCCTTGCCTTCCAAACGCGCGCGGCGAATCAGCGCATCCTGTAACGTGTTGTTGAGCACGTGCCCCATATGCAAAATTCCCGTCACATTGGGCGGCGGGATGACGATGGAGTAGGTCTCCTGCCCTACGGCGGCTTCGCCAGTAAAACAACCGGCCTGCTGCCAAGCAGCATACCATTTGGCTTCAACGTCACGGGCTTCGTAGCTCTTATTGATCTCGGTCATGGGCAAAAAATTAACGGCTGAGGCAACCGTCCGCCTCACCCTCTGGCAAGCGCCGAGAAGTCAACCTCTTGCCCCCCCCCTCACCTAATTCTACATTTATCGCTTTCCGCCTCTCAGCCTTTTCCTTCACTTTAGGTCAACTCACGCCCCATGCCTGACCTTAAACCAGATCCTACACCTGCCTCGCTCCGCTTCACCGGAGAAATCTCGGTCGCTGATCGAACCGCCGCGTGTAAGATCCACTTGGAGCAGGCGTCTGAGCGAATCAAAACGCTGCACCAGGAAGGCGCTCCCGGCACCGAGACGGCCTCACTCCTCGCTCAGGCGATGGATGAGATGCTGACGGAACTCTACAATTTCGCGATCACGAGTTGGGAGAAATCCAACGGCAAACTCCCCTCGTCCGTGACTCTGATCGCATTGGGCGGCTACGGCCGAGCGGAGCTCAGCCCGCACAGTGACATCGATTTGATGTTTCTTTTTCCGGCCAAAGCCCGCGCCTCGCTCATCAAACCTCTGCAAGAGCACCTCACTAACGAGATTCTCTACCCCTTGTGGGATTGCGGTTTAAAGGTCGGGCACTCCACGCGCACGGTTGACGAAGTTTTCAGCGAGGCTCGCGCTGAGATTCAGTCAAAAACCGCCATGCTCGAAACTAGGCGCGTCGCTGGATCCAAAACCCTCTTCGACACGTTCTCTCAATCCTACCGCAACTACTATACCCGCGAAGACCCCGGCGGCTACATCGCTGATCGTCTTAAAGACCAAGCCGAACGCCGCGAAAAATACGGTAATTCCGTTTTCCTGCAGGAGCCCGATATCAAGAACGGCGTGGGCGGGCTAAGGGACTTCCAGAACACGATTTGGATGGCGCGAGTAAAACTCGATATCTTCGACGAACAAGAACTCGTCAAACAACGGTTCCTACGGGCGAGTGAACTCTCTGAGTTTCAAACCAGTTACCAATTTCTCCTCCGCGTTCGCGCCGAACTTCACTTCCAGAGTAAACGCCCGACCGATCTGCTGGACCTCGAGGCCCAGCCCCGGATCGCCCTCGGACTCGGCTATGCCCAGGAGGACATACTCCGACGCGTCGAAGCATTTATGCGCGATTACTACCGCGCGGCGCAGACCATCTATCGCTCCTCCAAACTCGTGGAAAACCGACTCGCGCTTAACTTGGAAGCCGGCCCGAACACAAAAATTTCCTTCCGCGACGTTATCCGCGCTCGCCGCTACGAGCGCGTTAAACGAATCGACGGTTTCCGCCTTCGCGGGAACGAACTGTCCGCCGACTCCTCCAGTGTCTTTCGCGATGACCCGGCCCGCCTCATTCGCGTTTTTCGCCACGCCCAACGACAAGGGGCCAAGATCCATTTTGATCTCCAGAGCTTGATCCGGGCGGAAGCCGTTCTCCTGACCCCCGAGATCAACGCCCTCGAATCTACCAACGTCTCGTTTAAGGCGATTCTCAGCGAGCCGGGCTCCGTCCACACCGCCCTGAGTCTCATGCACGAACTCGGGGTATTGGGTAAATTCATCCCCGATTTCGGCGGACTCACCTGCTTGGTGCAGCACGAGTTCTACCACCGCTACACCGCTGATATCCACACCCTCAATACGATCAAGGAACTCGACCTGATCTACACCAAAGACGATCCTCTCCGGCTAAAGTATCGCGCCGCCGTCCGGGCCACCGGCGATCCGAACCTCCTCTATCTCACCCTGCTCCTACACGATATTGGCAAAGCCAGAGGGATCCGAGGGCACGCCGAGGCGGGCGTCGAAATCGCCTTGCCCTTACTTCGCCGTCTCAAGATCGATGAGCCTAAATGCGAAATCGTGGCATTTATTATCCGCCATCATCTCTTAATGGCACGGTTCTGGCAGGTACATGATCTTGATGATTCCGCTACTGCCGCCGCTTTTGCTCAGGAAGTCTCTGAGCCCGATTTATTGCGCTTCCTCTACGTACACACCTACTGCGACGCTGCCGGCACTTCCGCAGATCTTTGGAGCAGCTACAAAGATACGCTCCACACCAAACTTTACGCCCAGACGCTTGAGCAACTCGAGCATGGCGACGACCTGAAGAAACGACAACAAGAACGTCTCATCATGGTCCAAAATAGTCTCATTGCTCGCCGCCTCCCTGGCATCAGCGAAGAAGAAATCACCGCTCATTTCAACCTGCTCCCCGACCGCTACTTTCTCCACACCGACCAATCCGAGATCGAACTGCATCTCATCATGGTCAATCACTTGCTGCAGACCATCGTTTCGACCACCTCGGTCGGGGCCTTGCGCCCTGTCATCGAGTGGCGCGACGATATCGATCGATCGCTCACCGTGGTTCACGTCGTCACCTGGGACCGGGCCGGCCTTTTCTACAAACTTGCTGGTGCCTTCAATTTGGCCGGACTCTCCATCCTCTCCTCCAAGGCAGTTTCTCGTAGCGATCACATTGCCATCGATACGTTCTACGTCACCGAACCAGGCCACGGTATCGTGCAGAGCGAAAGTGCCCAATCACGCTTCAACGCGGCGCTGGAACAATCCCTCATCAATGATGCTGACCTCATGCCCGACATTCTGGCGCGGTCAAAAAAGGAGTTATCCAAACGACGATTCAATCGCGAAACCGGGCGAGCGGAAATCGTCCAGGCCTCCTTCCCCCCTCGCGTCGATATCTATCATGAGCTGGCCATGAAGCGCACGATCGTCGAAGTCCAAGCCCCCGACCAAATTGGACTTCTATTTCGCGTCTCTCGGACCATTTTCGAGCACCGCTTTGACATCACTTTTGCTCGGATCGGCACCGAGCGCCATGTCGCCATCGATACCTTTTACATCGAAGACATCAGTCACGCGACCGTGAGCAAATCTAACCGCTTGGAGCAACTTCGTGAAGCCCTCGTTGCAATCGTCAATCCCGCCGAAATCCACGATCCCGGGATCTAAATCCCTCCTCTCACCCTAATTTCTGGCCAAGGTCGGCTCCGAATCCAACGTTCTGCAACGTGGAGCTTCCTGCCGATCCCCGTGCCCTTCCCGCCCTCTATCAAATCAGCACTCTCGCCTGTCGACGGGAGCTACCTCGCGATGTCCTGCGGGCTATATTAAAGATCGTCGTTGAGACGCTCGGCGCCACTTCCGGCGACGTGTCGCTCTTGAACCCCGACACTGGAAAACTCGAGATCGAGCTCACCCAGGAAATCGATGACAATAAATCCGACGATCTCTCCCTCCGTCTCGGACAGGGCATAACCGGCTGGGTCGCATTTCACGGCCGCCCCCAGCTCGTCACCGACGTGACCCGAGACCCCCGCTATGTGCGCATTCGCGATCACGTTAAAACTGAGATGGTCACCCCGCTGATCGGATCCAACGGCCATGTCATGGGCGTGATTAACATCGACGGAGATCGGATTGAACAATTTTCCCCCGCAGACCTTGCCCTCATGATCGCCCTCACGGCGGAAGCGACCACCGTGATGGAGCGCCATTGGGAACTGAAGAACCTCCGCGGCAAAGCGAACCAACTGGGTTCCCTCATCTCCATCGGCCAAACGCTTGTCACCAAACTCGAGCCCCAGGATCTTTTTAACAGCATCACTCGCGATGCCCGCGAAATCACCGGTAATCACGCCTGCGCGCTCTATCTACATGATCCCGAGAGCCGCACCGCTCGCATTGTGGCCTACGACGGTCCGGCAGATTCGCGCGTCCCTCACGTGACCCTTCCCCTCGATAGTTGCTTGGTCGCCTCCGTTATCCACACCCACAAAACCATTGAATACGCCAATGTGCAGTCCCTTGAGTATGTCGATGTCATCGATCTTCCCCAAGATCCCAGTTTGAGGTCCGCCCTAGCCTGTCCACTGCAAATTGAACACGATGTGCTCGGCGTCATCGTGGTGTTCACCGACCACGTCCATCGGTTCAACAATGACGAAAAACGCCTCCTCGGTGCGCTCGCGAGTCTGGGGGTCGTCGCCTTGCAGAACGCTCGTCTTTACGCCCGCGTATTTCAAAGCGAAGCCACCCTGCGTAAAAACGAACAACTCATCACGCTGGGACTGCTCGCCGCTGAAATTGCTCACGAAATTCGGAATCCCCTCACGGTGCTCAAACTGCTCTTTAGCACGTTGAATTTGGACTACCCCGACAGTGATCCCCGCCGCACTGATGCGCGTGTTATCACCGAAAAACTCGATCAACTCGAGGCCATCGTTTCCCGCGTGCTCAACTTCGCCAAAGCGCCCTCGAATCTCCACTCCCGCTGGAACGTTGCCGAGATCATCAATGATACCCTGGTGCTCATTCGCCTCAAACTCACTCAAGGCAAAATCCAGCTTCATTTTAGTCCGCCCCACCACGCCCTCATCGTCGATGTTCACAAAGGGCAACTCCAACAAGTCCTGCTCAATCTCTTTCTTAATGCGTCTCAGGCCATGCCCGAAGGAGGCGACATTAGCGTAAATTTAACCGAAACGCATACCGAGGATGCGGGGCCCATGCTGCGCATCGAAGTCTCCGATACCGGCCCGGGCATTCCGGCATCAATGCAGGATCGCATCTTCGATTCTTTTCTCTCCGGTCGACCCGACGGATCCGGCCTCGGCCTCTCGATTGCAAAACGCATCTTGGTCGGTCATCACGGAGATATTATTCTGGATCGCACCGGCCCCGACGGCACCACTATGACAATCATCCTCCCCATCGCCTAAACCCTCTCAATCCTCGATGCCTCCTCGTCCCGAATCCGGTGACTCTCGCCGCCAACGTCTGCTCCTCAACTTCATCCTGGGGTTTCTCATTTTCACGGCCCTGCTACTATTGATTCTGCCCCTCGGCATTCCCCGTCCGCTCCGGATCCTGCTTTTCCTGTCTGAAATGCTCGCCGCCGGGGCAATTTGGATCTTGGCCAAAGCACGACTCCCCCGCTGAGCAAAGTGAAACACAACCGCGCCAGACCCATCCATCGCCACCTTTGGCTCATCGATCCTCTGGCCGCAGACCCCACGCTCATCGTTCGATCCATGTTCGGCGGCAAAGCGGTCTACTTTCGCGGAAAATTTGTGCGCTTCCTCGCCGATAAAGATGAGCCCTGGCGCGGCCTGCTTGTCCCCACCGAACGCGAATATCAGCCCTCGCTCATCGCCGACTTCCCCGCCCTTTCACCGCACCCCGTGCTACCCAAATGGCTGTATCTGCCTGAAACCACCGATTCGTTCGAAACTGATGCTTCGCAGTTGGTCACGCTCGCCCAACGCGACGATGATCGCGTCGGGATCGTTCCGCCCCCCAGACGAATCTCTCAATCCCGGCGCCGCGTCGCAAAAAAGAAATGAGCGTCTCCCACTTACTGTCGTTCCTTCTTTTCGTGGCAACTCTCACCATCGCGAGCGCTCAAACGCCGCCCTTCATCATCGCTCATCGCGGCGCTTCCGGTTACCTCCCCGAACATACCCTGGAGGCCGCCACCCTAGCGCATGCCCAGGGGGCCGACTACATTGAACAAGATGTCGTGATGACGCGCGACGACGTGCTGATCGTCCTGCACGACATCCACCTCGATACGACGACCAACGTCGCCACCCAACATCCGAACCGGCACCGCGCAGACGGCCGCTACTATGCGATCGATTTCGATTGGCCGGAGATCAAGAAACTCCGCGTCCGCGAGCGATTTAACCACCAGACCGGCCAGACGGTATTCCCCGGTCGATTTTCCCGCCCCGACGCCTCCTTCCGCATCTGCACCTTGGTGGAGCAGCTCGAACTTATCGTGGGGCTGAACGGAACCACCAGTAACCGGCAGGTCGGCATTTGTCCCGAGATCAAGGCTCCCGCCTGGCATCACGCCGAAGGTAAAGACGTCGGCGGCGCTCTCGTCACCCTCCTCGAACCCTACGCCGAGGAACTCGCCCACGTCATCATCCAGTGTTTCGATCCCGCCGAAATCAAACGTCTGCGGAAAACCACCCAAACTCGACTACCGTTTGTTCAGCTCATCGGCCTCAACTCGTGGGGCCACGCTGGCATCGACTACCGCCACCTGCTCACTCCCGCCGGACTTCAGGACATCGCCACCTACGCAAACGCCATTGGCCCTCCCCTCAACCAGATACTCGTCGGCCACACCGCATCGGGTTCGCCCCAATTCTCCGACCTAGTCGAAAACGCTCACGCCTTCGGCCTCAAAGTCATTCCCTACACCCTTCGACAAGATAGCCTCCCCCAACACACCACGACTCCAGCGGACATGCTCGAAGTTTTCCTGGTCCAAGCTAACCTCGACGGAATCTTCACCGACCATCCCGACACCGCAATTAACTGGATTTCCGAGCACTTCGGAGAACGCCCCGATTGAACCTGACTACTCCTCGAGTTCGACGTTCCAATAAGCGAGATCAAGAAAGTCCTTCCAGCGCTCTCGCTGTTTGTTGTTCAACACGAGTGAGATCACCGGCCGCCACTTAGGCCGCACCGGCTTCCGCACCAACCGCAGTCCCGCTTGATGAGGCAATCGATTCGCCTTGTGAGAATTACATTTAATACACGAACAAACGATGTTTTCCCACGTCGTTTTGCCTCCCCGATCCCGCGGGATGACATGATCCAGATTTAAATCTTCGCGGGCAAATATCCGGCCACAATACTGGCAACGATCCTTGTCCCGCTCAAACACGCTGTTGCGAGTAAGTTTGATCTCCTTGCGCGGCAATTTGTCGAAAAACGTGAGTAGAATCACTCTCGGCATCCGAATCGCCGTCCGCGGCGTGTGCACCACCTCGCGTGCGTCGAACGACGGATTCTCCACCGAAAAATCCATCCAATCCATGAACGAGAATACTCGAAAGTCATCCGTCGCATGATGCACCACCTGAGCATGCCCCTGGGTCAGCAACGCAAAGGCGCGTTTGGCACCGACGACGTTAACCGCCTGCCAAAGGCGATTCAGGACTAAGACCGGTTGATCTAAGACAGCTTCCACGTCGGGCAGTCGAAGTAGTCACCCGACCCAAAACTGTCAAGAAACACCCCGTCACGATCGCGTCACGACGGGGTGAAATCGTATCGAACTACCCTTGGGCCATCGCTTGGGGCACCGGTTGCAACGTCACGCCCTTGAGGCGCACGCCTGCCATCTTCTGCAGAACCATATCCGCATCGCCCTCCGCGACATCGATCAACGAATGCCGTTGTTTGATATCAATCGCTCCCACGCAATTAGCCGGCAGCCGTGTGACGCCCGCAATCTTACCGACCAAATCCGCCGGGGTGATGAGCTGCTTGCGCCCCACGTTGAAGAACAAAGTGACGAAGCCTTCTTCCTTGCCCGTCCGGCCCTGACGGTCGAACTGCGGCTTCATTTGCCGCTCGTCGCCCGCTCCATCCCGACCACCGTGGTGGCGGTCGTCGCGGCCGCCATCACGGGGCTCATCCCGACGATCCATCGCCGGTTTGGGCGCGGGTTTCGGTTTACTCTCCGCCTTGGCTTCTGACGCCCCATTCATAATGTGGATCAACGCCGAAGCGATATCGGTGCTCGCATGTCCCTGCTCCAATAAACGATCAATCATCCGATCACGGCGGAGAAATTTACCTTCCTCCAGCGTGCTGCGCAGTTTTTCGAAGAACGCATTTTCGCGGGCCTCTTCGACCTGATCCAATGAAGGAATCCGATCCCGCACAATCTTGAGCTTCGCGTAGCGAATCATGCTTTGCAGCTTATATAATTCACGTCCGGAAACGAAAGTGAATGCCCGACCTTTCTTGCCCGCCCGCCCCGTGCGACCGATCCGATGCGTGTAATCTTCGGCGTCGTTCGGTAGGTCGAAATTGAATACGACTTCCAAGTCATCCACATCGAGGCCACGTGCCGCCACGTCCGTCGCGATCAAAAACTCGAACCCCCGACGCTTGAATTTCTCCATCACTCGGGTGCGGTTTGCCTGCGTGATGTCTCCGTGCAATCGATCCGTCGCATAGCCGCGCGCATGCAGCACGTCATCCAGCTCATCCACCATGATCTTGGTCGAACAAAACACGATGCCGTGACGAAAATCATGCAGATCGATCAACCGGGTCAGTGCTTCGGTTTTAGAGCGCCGGTCCACCTCCATATAAATCTGCTCAACCTGCGGCGCATTTTGCTCCTGCTGCTTGATCGTGATCCATTCCGGATTCTTCGCAAATCGCTCAATCAGCTGCGCAATCGGGCGTGGCATCGTCGCCGAGAAACACACCATCTGGCGTTCCGCTGGAGCCGATTTTAGCACCCGCTCAATGTCTTCCCGGAAACCCATATCGAGCATGCGATCTGCCTCGTCGAGCACGATCATTTTCATTTTGTCCAACTTCAGGGTGCCTCGGTCGATATGATCGATCACCCGCCCCGGGGTGCCGATCACGATCTGCGCTCCCGCCTGCAGCCCCCGGAACTGCCGCTCGTAGCTCTGCCCGCCAAAAATCGGCAGCTCCCGAATCCCCTTGGTGAAAAAGGCCAGCTTCCCGACTTCTTCCGCCACCTGCACCGCCAATTCCCGCGTCGGGCACAAAATCAAGACCTGCACCGCCTTCAAATTCGGATCGATCCCTTCGATGGCCGGAATCGCGAAGGCCGCGGTTTTTCCCGAACCGGTGGCGGACTGGCCCACCACGTCACGTCCCGATTTAAGCACGGGAATGACCGCCGTTTGAATCGGCGAAGCCTCTTCATAACCGAGCTTATTGACCGCCTTGAGCACGTCGTCCGACAGATTCAAATCGACGAATTTACATTTTTCCATCACCGGCCATATCGCACCACTCGCGATCCGGCGATCAGAATTATTAGGACAAAAAAATCTGCCCCCTTCCCCACTCCCTTTCTTTTGCCTCGCGTTCCCGCCAAATCTCTCCCGCCTCGCGCCATGGCTTTTAAACAACTCGGTCTCCATTCCAGTCTCGTCCGTGGCACCGAAGCCATGGGCTACGGTGACCCCACGCCCATCCAACTTCGCTCGATTCCCATCGTCCTCGAAGGCAGAGATCTGATCGGTTCCGCTCAAACCGGCACCGGAAAAACCGCCGCATTTGCCCTCCCTGTGCTCCATCGCCTCGGGCCCCATCAAAAAGAAGGTCCCCGCGTCCTCGTGCTCGAGCCCACCCGCGAACTCGCCGCTCAGGTTGAGACCGCCTTCCGTGACCTCGGCCGATTCACCGACATCACCTCCACCGTCCTACACGGCGGCGTCGGTTATGGCAAACAGCGCCAGGCTCTCCGCGAGGGCTCCGACATCGTGATCGCCACCGTCGGTCGCCTGATGGACTTTATTGGTGAAAAGATGATCGACCTGCGCTACGTCGAGGTGCTCATCCTCGACGAAGTCGACCGCATGCTCGACATGGGCTTTATCCGCGACGTTAAAAAAATCGCCGAAGCCTGCCCTAAGGGCCGCCAGACCCTGTTCTTCTCCGCCACGGTTCCTCCCGAGATCGAAGAGGTCGCCAAATTCGCCCTCAAGGATCCCGCTCGCGTCGTCATCGGCCGCACCCAGTCCGTCAACGAATCCGTCAAACACGCCCTCTTCCCCGTCTCTTACGATCAGAAGTTCGAACTCCTCGAAGCGCTCCTCGCCAAGGAAGACTTTCAGAGTGTCATCGTCTTCTCTCGTACCAAGCACGGGGCCGACCGCATTGCCCGTAAGCTCAAAAATGATCATTCCGTGGCCGTGCTCCACGCCAACCGCTCGCAGGGCCAACGCACCACCGCCCTTGAGGGATTCAAGAACGGTCGCTACGAGATCATGGTCGCCACCGACATCGCCGCTCGCGGTATCGACGTGTCAGGCGTGTCTCACGTGATCAACTACGATGTCCCGGAGAACCCCGAGGACTACGTTCACCGCATCGGACGCACCGGCCGAGCCATGGCCGTCGGCGATGCCTACATGCTCGCGACTCCCGACGAAGGTGGCGACGTGCACGATATTGAACGCTTCATCGGTTCGCGCATCCCTCAACTCACTTTGCCTGGTTTCGAATACGAAAACAATGGCCCGCCCCACCTCGACACCAGCCGGGCCTTCAAGAACCCCCGTCGCAGCGGCGGCCGGGGCAATATGCAGCTTTCCGGTCGCCCTCCTCGCCAAGCCGGTGCCGGTGGTGGCGGTGGCCGCGGCAAGGGTCGCCCCGGTGGTGATGGCGGAAACAGCAAACCCGGAGCCAAGAAGCCAAGTAAACCTTCCGAGGGCAGAAACCCCCAAGGCGGTAGCGCCCCCAAGCCTGCCGGCCGCGCTCAAAGCCGCCTCCGCCGCGGCCGCTAATACCGCGTAGAGATCTCCCACCATCTCCGTTGCTCCAAGCAACGTGGAGGGAGTAAAGACGGCGAAGAATTTTCCAAAATTCTCGCCGCCCCGGCGCCGATTGGTTCATCCTGGAAGAGTTCATCAAAGGAAGAGGCTCCTCCCTTTACGATGAACTGATTGTATGACTCTCCCTCTCTCCTGCCCTCCCGTTCCGCCTTCGGTGCCATGGTGGCAAAGAGTGGCCCGAGGGCTTTTGGTCTGCCTTTTATTTGGGCTCCTCCTGATGCCCGGCGTACTCAAACACTTGCCGCAAATCGAGACGCCCTACTCCGATTCCATCAGCTCGCTGTTAATCCCCGAGGCCATTCCCACCTTGCTGGAAGAATCAGATCGTCTCGCTCGCGAGATCGATGCCTTGGCCGCGGCCACTTTAGCGGAATATGACGATCTTTCGATTCGCGCTGAGGGCGGAATCACGACGCCGGTTCGTCCTCTCACCTCCACCTTGGATATTCAGCGAATTTTGGCCGCGACCATGGATGCACCTCAACTGACCTCTGAATTCGCTTCCGATCCATTTTCCTCCACTGGGCTTTTCACGGCCCTTTCCCTGCTCAAAAAGAATCCCCTGCACGATCCCCTTCACGCCCGGGTGCTGCTGAATCGGTTCGAGATCGTCATCGATAGTTCTGATCCGGAACAGGCCCATTTTATGGGAGATATCTTTTGGGAAGGTTGGTATCGCCCCCATAACTTCACCACTGCGTTCACTTGGTATGCTCAAGCTTACAAAAATGGCAGCGAGCGTTCGGCCCTTCGACTCATTGCTTGCCATGCCTTCGGGGTTGGCACCGAACGTAACCTAGCCCTCGCCGAAACCATGCGATCGAATCTGGAAATAGCTCCTTTCCATTCCTCCCAAGTCAGACGTCTCGACCAGATTCTCAATGCCAGCCGTCAGACGCCCCCGCTCTACACCAGCTTGCCTGCTCGGGGCCAGGTGCCTTTCGCTCAAGTTAAACCGGTCTATCCGTTTCAACTTCGCCGGGCCAACATAGAGGGACGCGCGGTCGTGAGTTTCCAAGTCGATGCCGCTGGATTCACCCGAAACCTCGAAGTGAAATTCTTCACGCACCTTGAATTCGCTCAGGCCGCGGTGGAAGCGGTCACGTTTTGGCGCGTTGCCTCCCGTGTTTCTCCCGACACTGGCCTCAGCGAGCCGATCCGCGTCCCCATTATCTTCAACATCACTGATGAGTGAGGCACGTAGCCGGTAGTTTCCGGGTGAATCCTATTTAAACTGCCAACGATCACCCGGCTCCAACCGTTCATCCACCAACCCGTTCTTCAGCCAGGCTTCCGCGGTTTCATCTTCGCGTAAATACGCATCCCAAAACGCCGTGCTCAGCGCCAAAATCACGGGATGATGATTCGGATTCCGTTCCCGTCCCGGGCTCGCTCCGTCCGTAAACGCGTTGTGCTCACCTCCCTCAAAAACGAGCTCGAATTTATCTCCATCGGGTAGCGCCGGGAATACCGCTAATCGCGCACTCAAATCCTGAGTGCCCACCACAGCGATATCACGCGTGCCCGTCATGAGCATCCAAGGGATACGCACCTCGCCGAAGTGCTCGCTCGGCTTCCCACGTCCTGGAGCACTCGGACTGAGCACCAACGCTGCCTTGATCCGCTCATCCGTGAATCGAGCTTTTCCGCGCTGAGTCTGCCCACTCACCGCCTGGGTCGTGACGGCTCCATAGGAATGGCCCGCCATCCCAATGCGCCCTAGATCCAGCCGCCCTTCCAGCGGGTGCCCCGCGCGCGCACTCCAAACCGCTAATTGATCAATCACCGCCGGCACATCCCTCAACCGGTTAAGTGTATTCCTCAGATTCGACGCCCCATTTAGGGCTGTTAATCGTTCGCTCGCAGGCAGGTTACGCCAGACCGACTCATCACTGCCGACGTGTTGCAGAAACACCGCGACATAACCATGGGCGGCCCAATGCTCCCCCAGATAGCGGCTGCCTTGATTCGATCCCCCCAAGCCGTGACTGAACAAAACAAGGGGACGTGGCGAAACTTCGTCCGGCAGATAAATTCTCAAGGGCACGGCGCGCTGGAGGATCCCGTAGGTCACCTCGAGTTCAATTGTGCCTGCCGTATCATGCTCAACCACCCTCACAGGATCGGATGGAGTTTCAGATTCGCAGCCAGCGCAAAGCAGCACGCCTCCGACTACGACCCACCTTAACTTCAGAGAGTCACGCATGAAGGGAATGACGCTTCGCTCCACCTGGAAGTTACGTCGGACATGGCGGTAAGCAGCCTACTTTTTCCCTTCCACCGCATCGACTCGTGTGAGTTGTGAAATATCGTCGCTATAATTCGGATACAATTGAGCCAAAGCGACGGGATCAGCCAACTCAAAATCATCCCAATGAAATTCCGGCGCGACAATACACGAAACCAGCGCCCATCGTCCTCCCGCCTCCAATCGAGTGCCCTGCCACACGCTTTCGCGCACCACGTCGTGCACCCTTCCCAGATCCCTCACTTGGTCGCTCATCCTAATCCATTCTCCCCTGCCATCCTGATGAAGTCGCAAAGACTCAATCCGATCTCCCGCGTGCCAACACCAAACCTCATCAGTCTTAAGTCGATGCATCGCCGAAAACCCAACCGATGTCAGCAAGAAATAGATGATCGAATAGGCCCGCCGTTGATCCGACTGCTCCCCGGCTGCCATCACCCGCTTCACCCACACTTTCGACCCCGCCGTCCGCCGGAAATAGCCCCCCTCCTCATCCAGTTCTTCCAGCCCTAATAGTTCTATAACCTCCTCCACACTATGGGTATCAGGCGATATTTTTTCCGGAGATTGCATTGCCCTACTTTCGTCTCGCTTCCCCCCTCAGGTCAATCGTCCAGATCACAGCATTGAACGCGTAAAAGAGTCCGGTAGACTCACGTCTCATGGAAATCATCAACACCCGCAATATCCCCGCAGATCCTTACACTTCACCAAACCAAAAATTCAGTGGGGCCTTCCAGGGTCTCTCCATTGCCCTCGGCCGCAAGCCGGGTTCCACCGACCTCAATGAGCGCCACCCCTTCGACGTCGAAATCACCCGAGTGCCCGCCGGAAAATCCGTCTGCCCGCTCCATTCCCATAGCGCCCAGTGGGAATTTTACTACGTGCTCTCCGGCGCAGGTTTCGTCCGCGACGAAACCGAAACTCGCCCGCTCGCCTCCGGCGACACTTTCATCTTCAAACCCGGCGAAGCTCACCAAATCACCGGCGGCGAATCCGAAGATCTCATTATCCTCTTGGTCGCGGACAATCCCATCGGTGAATCCTGCCACTACCCCGATAGTAAAAAATGGCTCGTTCGTTCACCGGAAACCCGCCTCATCCGTTCTGATAGTCTCAACTACTACGACGGCGAGGAATAGATAATCCATAGTGCGACGCCACTAGAGTTTCCAACGCACCACCCCGGTCGCGATCCCGCCTTTATTCGCTGCTTGACCGTAGAGAAATAGCGCCGAAAAAGTGCGTCGTAGATGCAGTTCCGAAAGTGCCGGATCATCCTTCACAATATCTTTATATCGTCCCGGGTAGGTCTTCTGTAATCCGGCCCAATAATCGTAAACCTCTTCTTTCAAATACTCTTTCCGATCGGCCAGTTCCAAGATGTCGGCGTCGATCAGTGGATAAGAAAACGGCGTCACAAATGTCCCATCGGGCATCTGCAGCGTATTACCAAACCCGCCCGCATTGCGCATCGAAGCGGGCGTGCTGTCGTCGATCACCGCCACGTCCCGACTAAAATCAAAATCCAGCGTCCCATCGTCCCGCTCCTCGATCACGATCGCCTGAATCCCCACATGGGGATGAATGCTCCCCGTCCCTGGCGGCGGTATCTCCCGCACGGTGTAGGTCAAGAGCATGCGGTTACCCGCTAGCTTCACAATCGACGGATACATCAATGCGGGAAAGCCAATGGCCTGCACCGGTACCCAAGTCGTCCCATCGTCCACCGATTTGAACAGCACTTCGCCATCAAAATTATCGCTCAGCGTGCCGCCGTCATATTTCGGATCATGCGCCAACGGATTCTCAAAACGCACGTGCTCATAGTCCACCCGGACCAACATCATCAATTGCCCGCGGTTCGTGTAAAACACGAGACTCTCCCCAAAGAACGATCGGGTCACTCCTTCATAGCGCGATCCACTCACTTCCGCCGCCTCGAACTCCCAAGTGAGTCCCAAATCATCCGATACCGCGTTTCGATGACGTGACCCCAAACCAAATCCCACCCAAAGCCGTCCATCCGGCAGTTGTAGAATATTACGCGTGCAGTCGATGCGCTCATCGGTTCCCGCGCCCGTCACTTCCCGATCGAAAATCGTATTCGTAAAGGTTTTCCCGCCATCCTCCGAGCGGGCGATCACCACATACGCATGGTGTCGCTCAGCATAGGGACTCGGAAACCAACCGCTACCATGAATGGTCGTCTGCACAAACAACACGCCGTCGATGATCGAGACCGATGGTTCATGTCCGCCGAGTAATTCCTTCACGTGACGGCCCCTATTCCAGGTCAATCCGTCATCGTCCGATCGATACATCACCGCGTGAGTCGTCAAAGATCGGGACGGCCGATCAACGTTTTGGGAGGTGAAAATCTCTTCGGGGTGGGTGTGATCCGCGAACATCACCAACTGCCCATTTGGCAGGCGGCCAATATGCGGCTTAAAATTATACCGCCCCGGCAAGCGGCTAATCGTCGCCGGCAGCGACTCCGGTAAACGCTCGGGATTGATGACCCGAACATCATAATTCTCCACCACCGTTTCATTGGCTCGTATCGGCAAGAACGCGACCAATCCAACTAGCATAATTAATCGCCTCATGCCCGCTATACCGAGCCAAGCGCGAGCGTGACTCAAGTGCGAATTCCACCTTACCTAAATCCGCTTAGCCGCTCCAAACGAATAGAACCGCTGCTCGATAAACTTCCATGAAAGCAACCCCGTCAGCACACTCAGGAAGGCCATGAGCCACCAGATCTCCGTGGTGCCAAATAGTTCCTCGTGCCGGAATCCCGCCAGCACGAGACAGTGCCACAGATAAATCGAATAAGAGGCGACGCCAAAGAGACGACAGGCTCCCACCGTTTGAAAAATGGCGCGACGCGCGACTATCGGCCAACTTTCTAGAGCCCTAAATCCTGCCGTCATCGCCGCATCAATCGCCGGAGCGAGTCGGATCAACGCCGCGCCTCCCACCGGCACTAGCAGCCATTGCAACATGAAGGTATTCGCATCGTAGAACGCGACTGAATCGACCATCCACGCCATGAACCAAAGGATCAATACCGTCGCCACGAAAGTAAGCCCCCGGCCTAGCGTGGCTTTCACCGGTCGCACCAATTCCAACCAAGCAACGAATGCGCCCAGACCAAATCCCCAGAATCGCAGCAACGGCAAATAGGCAATGTAGGGCACCCAAGGCGGTGAATAAACTCCCGTGTAAGCCGCGATCCTCCAGCCGAGCCCCCACCCCAACAGCAGCGCCGTCAGCGTGCCCAACCAGATCGCCGGTCGCGCCGAGATGGCCCGAACGGCCAGCACCACCACAAGTGATGTCACATAAAACTGCTCCTCCAAACTCAGGGACCAAATACCACCATAACCGATCACCGACGGCTCCTCCCTCAGCCAATAAAAGTTATACCAGCCGAATAGCGACGAGACCGAAGCCCAGCTCAGCTCCGTCCAGATCACGTCGGTCAACCAGATGTTCAGCATCAGCGCTCCGATCAAAAATCCTCCCATCGCCGGCATCAACCGCCGCATCCGCCGCACCGTAAATTCTTTCACTCCCGGCCAACCTTTTCGGTCAACCGATTTCGCGAGGCTCTTCGCGATCAGGTAGCCCGAAAGCACAAAAAACAACTCCATCGCTCCCTGTCCCAGCCCAGTCGGCAACCACGAATTCAGGTGATAGACCAACACCATGCCACAGGCCAACCCTCGCAGTAAATCCAGCAAGAGCGACCGCCGACTATCCAAAGCCATCGATTCCAGTGCCGTCATAAATCGGAGGTATCTTCGGTCAAGGCCGCCATCACAATGCCCCGCAAACAATCATCAACCCTCTTTTCACACCGGGCAGCGACATCTAGCGTAAAACTCGGATTGCGACCTCTTCCAACCTTCCGCAACTTCGCTGCTCCCTGCGCCCCAGCGAATCCCATCTTCCTCCCTCTGCTCCGATCTCGTTCCCTACATCCTTTTAAAATCGTGCCCAAACCCCTCCTCCTTTTCCTCGCGTCCCTCGTCTTCGCCTTCTCGATCTGCGCCCAAGAAAAACCCAAAATCGTTTTCCTCACCGGCGACGAAGAATACCGCTCCGAAGAGTCGATGCCCATGCTCGCTCGCATTCTTCGTCGGGACTTTGACTTCGATGTGTCCGTTGGTTTCTCGGTCGACCAAGACGGTTTCATCGACCCCAATGCCACCGAATCACTCACCGGCACCGAGGCCCTCGCAGACGCGGACCTCATGGTGCTTTTTCTCCGTTTCCGTCGTCCCGATGAAGCGACCTTCCAGCGCGTGCTCGATTTTCTCAAGGCCGGCAAACCCGTCGTCGCCTTCCGGACCTCCACCCACGCCTTCCGTTTTGCCACCGACTCGCCCCACGCCGCCTGGGGCAGCCAACCCGATCCCACGTTCATCCATAGTTTTGGCGATGGCGACCTCACCCGTGAGCTCGTCGGCCAAAAGTGGCTCACGCATCACGGTCACTTCGCCGATGGTCACGACCCGCTCACCAACATCGTGCTCGCTGCCACCGCCAATACTCACCCCATCCTCCGCGGGGTAACTCCCTTCAAGGCGTTCTCCTGGCTCTACCACATCGAAGGCGGCGGCGATTCCGTCGCAGGCGATCCCGATTTTCTCCTGCGCGGCACGTCTCTCCGCTCCAATCACGCGGCCCATGATAAACTCGATCGTTACCCGCTCACCAATCCCGTGGCGTGGACCAAAACGCACTCGTGGGGAGATGCCCCCGCTCGCGTCTTCACCACCACCCTCGGTCATCCCTACGACTTCCGCATCCCCGCCATGCGCCGTCTCGCCCTCCAGGGCATCCTCTGGGCCGCTGGCCACGAAGACCTCATTCCAGCAGAAGGCGTCAACACCGATCCCGTCGGCGACTACGCCCCCCATAACTCCGGATTCGGTGACCAACACAAACCAGGCCACCACCCCGCCGACTACTTCCCCGCGCATGAAGTGACCGGCGGCCGTCCGCATCACCCTCGTCCCGACATCATCGCTCCCGTGGTTACACCGACCACGCTCCCCCTCCAACCTGCCCAAGGCAGCACCATCGCAATTGTCGGCAGCGGTCTCGGCGAGCGCCTCCAATACCACCACAACTTCGAGGGAGCCATCCAAGCTGCCCTGCCCACCACTCAACTCCGCGTGCGCAATCTCGCGAGCTCCGGCGACACCGCCGGTCTCCGTCCCCACGCCGGCCGCGCCGAAGCTTGGGCGTTCCCCGGCGCCGAAATCTTCCACCCGGAGCACCTCGCCCATCGCGGAGAAGGGCACTACCCCTACCCCGACGAGTGGCTCACCATCGTGAGCACCGATATCGTGCTCGGTTTCTTTGGCTACAGTGAATCCTTCGCCGGTCCCGCCGGTATCCAAAATTTCAAAAACGAACTCCGCGGTTGGATCACCCATACCCGCTCCCGCGCCTACCACGGCGGCAAAGCTCCGCAGATCGTCCTCGTGAGCCCGATCGCATTCGAAGATCGATCTTCCATCGATGCCTTACCCGATGGTGCCGCCGAAAACGCCCATCTCGCCGCCTACACCCAAGCCCTCCTCGAAGTCGCCGCTGAACAGCGAGTCGGCGGCATCGACGCCTTCACGCCCTCGCAGTCTTGGTATGCCGAATCCGACGCCTACCTCACGCTCAACGGCTGTCACCTCAACGCCGCCGGCTACGCGCGTTTCGCTCAATTTCTCTGCCAGTCTCTAATCGGAAAATCCGCCCAACCTTCCCCCGCTCTGCTCGCCGCCATCGAGGAGAAAAATTGGCTCTGGGATCAGGACTACCGCATGCCCAACGGCGTGCACGCCTACGGTCGCCGTTGGCAACCCTTCGGCGATTTTAACTACCCCGAGGAGTTCGAAAAAATCCGTCAGATGACCGATCTCCGCGACGCCGTCATTTGGGCCGCCGCTCAAGGCAAGTCCTTCGCCATCGACGACGCCGCCACCCGCAAACTCACCCCGGTAAAAACCAACTTCCACCGCGACATCACCTACCTGCCCGAACCCGACGCCATGGCGAAATTCGAGGTGCCGGCAGGATTCGAGATCAGCCTCTTCGCCGACGAATCAATGTTCCCCGATGTCGCCAACCCCGTCCAACTCACCTTCGACAATAAAGGCCGCCTCTGGGTCGCGGTCATGCCGAGCTATCCCCACTACCAACCCGGCGGCCTCCCTCCCAACGACAAAATCCTCATTCTCGAAGACACCGACGGCGACGGCCGCGCCGACCAACAGACCACCTTTGCCGACAAGCTCCACCTACCCATCGGTTTTGCGATCCAGCCCGACGGCAGCGTGATCCTTTCCCAACAACCCCGCCTCATCCGTCTCATCGACACCGACGGCGATGACGTCGCCGATCAACGTGAAATCCTCCTCACCGGTTTCGACAGTCATGACACCCACCACGCGATCGGTGCCTTCACCACGGGGGCCACCGGCGACCTTTACATGCTGGAGGGCATTTTCCTGCATTCCCAAGTCGAGACCCCCTACGGTACCCAGCGCGGGGTCGACGCCCATATCTGGCGCTACGAACCACGCACGTCGCGATTGGAGAAGTTCAACCAGGCTCTACTTTGGAATCCCTGGGGCCTCGCGTTTGACGAATGGAATCAACCGTTTCTCGCCGATGCTTCCGATGGGAAAAACTATTGGGCGACTCCCCGCTCTTCCCGCTTACCCCTCGGTGAGCAATACCCCAAAAAGGACGGCCGACAATTCACGACGCAAACCGTGCGCCCCACCAGCGGGGCCGCGTTTGTCTCTGGACGCCATTTTCCCGCCGAGCACACCGGTGATTTCCTCGTCGCCAACAGTATCGGTTTCCTCGGCGTCAAACAACACCTCATCGAAGACGACGGCTCCGGTTTTACCGGCAAACCACGTCAGGACCTCGTCTCCTCGAGCGATCCCAACTTCCGTCCCGTCGATCTTGAATTCGCCCCTGATGGCTCGCTCTATATCGTCGACTGGCACAACGCCCTAGTGGGCCACATGCAACATTCCGCCCGGGACCCAAATCGGGACAAACAACACGGCCGCATCTTCCGCGTCACCTCGACCGTAAATCCGCTCGTGGAACCGGCCGAAGTCGCCGGAGCCCCCATCGACACCCTCCTCCACAATCTCACGCTTCCCGAGCAAGAAACCCGCGTCCGCTCGCGCCGTGAGCTCTGGCGCCATCCCGTCAGCGAGGTAAATACCGCCGTGCGCGCTTGGGCTGCGCAGGGCGATAACGTGGAGGCGATCGCACCGGCTCAGTTACTTGAAGCCCTCTTCATCACCGCCGGCAATGGCCCCCCCGATGCCGACCTGCTGGAACGCGCCCTGGCCCACCCTAAACCCGAACTGCGCGCCGCCGCCGTGCGGGTGATGCGCCACGCCCGTTTCGACTTGTCCGTCCCCTACGTTTTCGAGTCAGCCCTCCGGGCCGCCCGCGACCCCCACCCTCGGGTGCGAGCAGAAGCCATCGCCCTGGCCTCGTGGTTGGACGATGATCAGGCCGGTGCGCAGATCTTCCTCGCCGCGCTGCAGCACCCTGTTGACCTGAATATGGCCCAAAGCGTCGAAACCGTTTTTAAACAGCTCGGGGAAGCCGTCGCCTCCCTCCACCCTCCCGCCGAATCGTCCGCCGCCCAATTTCTCGCCGGGGACTTACGCTTCTTCACGCCGGATCCCTCCGCGGAGCCCCCGGTCCTCAACCTCAGCGCCGAAGACCTAAAGCTGTTCAACCTCGGGCGAGACGTTTACAATCGCGATGCGTCCTGTGCCGTTTGCCATCAACCGAACGGGGAGGGACTCGCCGGAATTTACCCGCCTCTCACGGCCCCGGATAAGGACCACGAAAACCAATGGGTAGTCGGCGAACCCGAACGGCTCATCAAAATCGTGCTCAAAGGAATCTACGGCCCCATCAAGGTCGGCGAAAGACTCTATGATCCGGCCAACGGCGTCCCGCCCATGACCGGCTTCGAACAGATTTATAACGACGAGGAAATCGCTGCCGTGCTGACCTACATTCGCAGCGCATTTCATTGGGGATTCTCCGGACCGGTTCAGCCTGAAACCGTCGCCAAAGTGCGGGACGCGGTGAAGCACAAGGAGGGTTACTACACCGTCGAAGAACTCCTCGCCGAAAACCCTTTCTCCTCCGCCGAATCTTTCATCGAAAACTAACTTCCTGAGATGCCTACTTCCCCTCAAACCAATCCCGTCAAATCCATCGTCGCTCGCCAACTCGACGCCTACAATCGCCAAGACCTCGAGACGTTTGTCTCCTGTTTCTCGGCCGACGTCACCATCATCCGCGACGGCTCTGAGGATATTCAACGTGGTCGTGATACGATGCGAAAAAACTACGCGGCCATGTTCGCCCGCTTCCCCCAAAACCACTGCACCCTGCTCCAGCGCATGGTCGTCGGAAATCATGCGGTGGATGAAGAATTAATTGATGGCCGCGAGGGGAAACCATTCCGCACCATCGCCGTTTACACCATCCGTGACGGTCTGATCAGCGAAGTTCGGTTTTTAAGCCTCGAGCCACCGGCCTGATTAACAAAAAGCGTCCCGTCATACTAAATTCTGCCCTAAAATCGAAAGATCGAACAGCGCCGTGGCATCCGTCTTATCACGGGCCAGATGCCACAGTTGCTGTTCTCAAACTTTCGAGTCGACCAACCAATCTCGCGACCAATCGATCTACTGCAAATTTGTGCAGATAAGATGGTCCATTTCGTCCAAAATAGCTAGGGAAAATCCCCTAGTAAGTGGTTTTTAGTCCTTCAATTACCGTCTGACCCAACGCCGGCCCTTAATTAATTAATGACGGACTTATACCGATCAGTAATTCAAATTCGTCTCACCCACTCATTCGCAGCACTCCCTGTTTGCTTTTCTATTTTTCTGCCAAGGATCCAATCATTAGCGCGCTTACTTTATGATCAAAATCTGCACATTGGAAAACGTCTACGAGTACGTGCATATTGTGGGTGTTTGCACTTTGTTCAGTAGCAAAGTCAAAGGCATCCCCGCTCTTTGGGATGTCGTCGACCTGCCAGCCAATGGAGGCGGTAACACCAAATGGGGAGCACGGGTTGAGGCCATTTGGGCCTGGAAAAACGAACTCCCTGAAACTTATCCCGACGACATTTTCTACGGCAAGATTCCCGGCGGTCATGCCGTTCTCATGTCGATGACTTACTTACGGGAAACGCACTACCCTCAACACCATCGAGATGTCTCAACCTGCAGTGATCTCGCTCAAAAAATCTTCGAAATCATCCGACTAGATCCCAGCGAGACGGCTGAAATTCGCGCCATCGCAATAGAGCGACACGCCTGTTCCAAAAGTCGTTTTGATACCGCCCTGAAGCAGTTACAAATCACCCTCAATATCGCTCGCCAAACGGAGCCCAACCACCGCAAGGATCGCTGGCTCCCTTTCCGCGAACTCTACCTAGACTTCTAGTAATGCACCCGCCTGTGCGGAATGGACGAAGCTTCTTCCCTCCGCTCAACTGAGCTCGCCCTTCGAGGAAGTGGCGGTTTGGGACTGAAAGTCGGCCACGAATCCGACGCTGATAAGGCCGGGTGAAGCCTGCGGCTCAATGAGTCGAGCGTGCTTAAGATGCCACTTAAATAATCGAAGTAACCGTTCCTCAATCCACTTGCTTTCCAGGGACGCAGCTCGCCACCAGAAAGATTTGATTAAATTCACCGACCAGTCGCATATAGGAAATCTGACTTCCGTCCGGTGAATAAACGCAAGCCAAAGCCGAGGGCGCTGAATCCGAATCGTCAAGTGCGGTCAAACGCGTCGTCTCGCCGGTATCCAAACGGGTTTCACACACGCTTCCATCCATGACATGCGTGATACGCTCACCGTCCGGGCTCCAGGTAAATGCCGAGGAAATACCGACCGGATTGTGCGTGATCTGCCGCATCTCTCCTCCCAACGGCGACACCGTCCACAGCTGCACCACTCCGGCATCGTCGGCCATCAAAAAACCGATGCTCGACCCATCGGGGGACGCCCGTAGCCAATGCCTCGGTGTCGTGGCCAATCCCGGGCAGCGACGCTCCGCAGTGTAGGTCAGTCGACGTTGCATCGTGCCGACGGGCGGCACCGGCCGGGTGGTCGTCGTTCCGGCCAAAGCAGTGCCCCCGCCCCGCGAGAGATCAGCGGGCAAATCAACGATAAAGACTTCCGCATGGGATCGGCCATCAGGAGCCGTCACCAATCCTTGAAAAGCCAAAGCGCGCTGGAGGGCTCCATCCGCCGTCCGGTAGCCTTCGCGCCCCACCCAGCCTTCTTCAAACGCCTTGCTGATTTCATCGGAACCGGGTCGCGGGTCCGCCACAGTTCGAGTCACAATAACCGAAAATCCGTCGCCATCGTTGTTACGCGGATGCGTGGACGCGACGGCGACCGGGGAGCCCAACACCGTCACCCCCACATTGCGCTGGTTGGGCTCATGCGGCGGTGCTGCTGGATCGGCATCGAGTTGCGCCAACACCGCGTCTTCGTAAGTGAAACTCACGTAGCGCCCGTCCGGACTAAAGACATGCACGTGACTGCCGCCGCGCAACGCGCCCGCGGCAAAGGGTGGCGCGTAGTTCATCGCATCAAGGGGCCGCGCGACCCCGGGTCGGCCGTCATCGACTACGGCTCCCCGCCGTCGCGTGAAGTGATAATTCCAATCCGCCGTCGGGTGCTCCGGGCCGAGAATAAACACAACCTGCGGGTCGACCGGGCTGTAGGTGACAACACCGCAGTGAGCACCATTCGCCGATTTATACAAACACTCCACTTCACCAGTGCGAACATGGACGCGCTCGATCTTCGATCCATCGAAACCGCTCCCCGAACGGACGTCGTAAACGATCCATTCGCCATTGGGGGACCAGACGTTGATGTTAGTCAGAACATGCGACTGGGGAGCGTGGGTGATTTTTTGTTCCGACGGAGAGACGGAGCTATCGTTGGAGGCAATACTCATAGTGGAAAACGCAATCATGACCAAGACCTTGATCAGAGTTTTGCCGTAACGGCTCATCGAGGGACTCTGATACTTCAAAGGGTAAGGGGCTCGGAAAATTTTGCCGATGGAGGGCGAATAAACCATGGTTCGAAAATACGCTGCGTCCGCCGATTCACAATAAAACCGATGGTTTCTCAATAAACCCAAAGTCGAGGCACATCAATTCTGTTTGTCGTTGCACCCGTAAGCTTACGAGAAATCTTCCGTTCATCGTGGTCAAGTTCCTATTCAGCTAGCAAGGCGAAATCGTCCTTCCGGGCACCACACACCGGACAATACCAATCATCTGGAATATCCTCAAACGCCGTGCCGGGAACGATGCCCGAATCGGGGTCACCCACCTCCGGATCGTAGACAAATTCGCAGAGTTCGCAGACCCATTTTTGCGGTTTCTTCGGCATCATACCTCGCCCTCCTTTTTGATTGAAGGAAACTGCAATGGAAGATTGACCGGTCCGCGCAGACTTTGGTTAGGAAATTCCACGTGATCCGTCGCAACGGTGTATTCGGGGATTTCTCGTAAAAACAGCTTCAAGGCGATGGGCACTTCACTACGGGCAAACGGCGCACCGATACACGCATGCGGACCGTGACCAAATCCCAAATGGCGATTCGGACGGCGCCTAATATCCAGTCGTTCCGGATCAGGAAAAGCACGCGGATCACGATTACCGGCCGCCAAGTGTGCGATCACCAAATCTCCCTTGCGCATTGTCCGACCGTGGAAGTCCACATCGTCCGTCACGACTCGGCGCACATATTGGAACGGACCAACCAGTCGGATAAATTCCTCGGTGGCTCCCGGCAGCAGTGAGGGATCGTTGCGCAGAGCGTCCAGTTGTTCCGGATACTGCGGTAAGATCCATAGCGCACTGCCGAGCAGGTAGGTCGTTGTTTCATGGCCGCCGATGAGGACCGTCACGAGCGTGGTCAAACTCTCACTCTCGCTCAACACCCCCTCCCTCTCCGCTGCAGCCAAACTGGAGATAAAGTCCCGCTGCGGGAATCGACGACGCTCATCCAGAATTCGCGCCAGCTCCGCCTTGATCTCCAACAACCCCACTTGAGCATCTTGCGCCGTGGCAAACGAAGGGCGGGGATTGGCGGAAAATTGCAGGAATCGCTCGCAGGCTGCCTTCAGCTTATCCCGCTTCGATTGCGCTACTCCCAGAATCGACAAGATCACATAAATCGGCAGGGGATAGGCGAAGTCCGCCACCGCGTCCATCTGCCCGCGCCCCTTCACTTTCGACAAGAGTTCACTAACCAAGTCGTGCACAACCTCGTGCAATCCATCGTCGTTCATTGGGCGGATGCCCTTCATCATCACCCGTTTCAATCGGGTGTGATCAGGCGGATCAGACGAAATCAGGCCCTCCGAAAACTGTTGCCGTAGTGGGGCCAAGACTTCGAGTTCGTCGACCGTGAAACGAGCGGAAAAATCCGAAATTGCCCGTCCATGGCTACTGAAAGTCGCCGTGTCCAGCAGGCACTCCCGCACGTGGTCGTAACGCGTCAAAACCCATGCGCCCAAGCGTTCGCTCCGGTACACCGGATCATCCTCCCGCAACTCGGCGTAGAGGGGAAATGGATCGGCGGCGAATTCCGGTGAATCGAAATGATCGTCTAGCTTCATAGGCATCGCATTATTGATAATTTATTTCCCGGCTCCGGAACGCGGTAATGCCAGTCGTTTCAGCCGTCATCACGGTTCTGATTACGGGAAAACTCTATCTCCCGAGTCCAGTCTTCCAGTTTCACTTTGAGGGTTTGATACACCTTCGGAAATTGCTCGCTCACGTCGGATAATTCCTCCGGATCTTCGGTAATACGATAAAGTGCCGGCGCTGCATCGTTCGGGGTTTCTGGTATTTCCCCGATGGCGCGGCCCGTGGCTCGCACGGCGGCGGCCCTTTGCTCCGGGGTCAGTTCAGCCATCACTGTCGGCGAAGGCAGTATCGCTGCTGCATTGCCGAACGACCGGACCAGCTTCCACTTCCCTTCCCGAACCGCTGCATTCCGTGAATATTGAGGCATCCCGCGGTTCCATTGCCAATACCGCGAAACCGGCAATGCCTCACCGGTTCCACCCGCCAACACCTCCGCCAAACTGCCCCCATCAAACAAATCTCCCGCCAGTGATTCAGGAGTGAATCCACAAAGGTCCGCCAAGGTCGGCACCACGTCAGTGAAATGCGCCACCACCGAAGTCTCGGCCGGCTCAATCCGGCCCGGCCAATTGAATATCAACGGCACGTGAATACCGCCTTCGAGGACGGAATACTTGTGCCCGGTCAGCTCAGCGTTAAACCGCGATCCGGTCAGCGGATCAGGCCCGTTGTCGCTGGCGAAGATCACCAAGGTGTTCTCTCTTAGATCAAGTTCTTCCAAACGCTGCAGCAGCCGACCAATGCCACGATCCATGACCTCGACCATCGCGTAGATCAACGCGGTGTTTTCGTCCAGTCCCTGGCGACGATAGGTCGCCACGATTTCCGGCGGTGCTTCGAGCGGACGGTGCGGCGCAAAGTGCGCGAGGTGCAGAAAGAAAGGGTCATTTCGATTCTCGGTCACGTAGTCGAGCGCCTGTTCGGTGAGCATGTCAGTGAGGTATTCGCCCTCCACCGTCATCGATTTTCCGTTAATTTCGAATCCGAAGTTCGAATACCCTTTTACTTGATAACCCTTAAAACCTCGAAACTCGTCAAAACCCCGGCTCAGCGGGTGATAGGCCCGGCCTTCACCGAGATGCCATTTGCCGATCAACGCCGTGCGGTATCCATTGGCCCTGAACAGATCGGCAATCGTGCGTTGATTCCGATACAACCGGGTCAAGCGAGGGAAGCGTTCGACATTTAAGGTGACCACCCCGGTCCGCTGCGGGGATCGCCCGGTCAGGAGGGAGGCCCGGGCCGGCGCGCAGACCGTCGACCCCGAGTAACCTTGGCTGAACCACAATCCTTCTTCCATCAATCGGTCCAGGACCGGCGTGCGACTCACCCCGCCGTTAATCGCACCGATATCACCGAGGGCCATGTCATCCGCCAGGATCAGAATCACGTTGGGCTGCCGAGTCGTGGCGGTCCCTGCCTCCGCCGAGGCCGCACTGAGCGCCGTCATCCCCAAGCCGGCCAAGCCAATCAGAATTGCACAGTAGAATGATTTTTTACGGATCATGGTATGTCTGATGTTCAAGGCATTTAGTCCGAACGGGAAGCTGTGGGGTCGGGGCGGCCCAGCCGGTTTCCCCGATCGAGAAATAGCGCAGCTATGGCGCCGGTGAGTAGAACCGCTCCCGTGCCGAAGACGATGGTGAGGAAATGATGGAAGGGACTGCGCAATACATCCGGCCAAGCATCCCAGTGCGGTGACACCGTCATCCAAGCGATCGTGACCACCCCCGCGATCACACCCACCGCGGCCCCGCGACTTTTCGCCTTTGCCACCAGCAGCCCCAATAGAAACAAACCCAGCATACCGCCGCTGAAAATTCCCGCCAACAACCACGAGGCATCGAGAGCATTCTTCACAAACGTGCTCATCAATAAGGCAATCAGGAGTGCCAGTCCCGCCCAAACCACGGTGGCGACGCGTAACATCCGCATCCCTTGCTGTTCATTCGCGGTCCGATTCACGTAGCGTCGATAATAGTCGTCAAGCAACACGGTGGCCGAGGAGTTGAGACTCGTTGAAATCGTGCTCATGGCGGCCGAGAAAATCGCCGCGATCAACAGGCCCGTCACTCCCGGGGGCAGCACCGTCACGATGAAGTAAGGGAACACAAAATCAGCTTTATCCGCCGCCTGATAGGCCGGGGCCAGATCCTCCGGCCGCGCCGTGTAGTAAGCGAATAACGCCGTGCCAATAAAGAAGAAGATCGCCGATACCGGCAAATAAAGCAGACCGCCGATCCATAGACTTTTTCGAGCCTCCCGCTCCGATTTGGCGGCATGATACCGTTGGATATAGTTCTGATCCACGCCGAAGTTTTGCAGGTTTATCACCAGACCGTAGATGAGCACGACCCAGAAGGTGGCCGAAGTCATATCCCAACTGAAACTGCCCAGACTGAACTTATCGTGGGTGGTCGCGATCTCCCACAGTTGTCCCGGTCCTTCCGGTAATCCCACGATCATGACAACCGCACAAGTCAAGGCGCCACCGATGAGGATCACCGTCTGGAACGCATCGGTCCAAATGACCGCCGTGATGCCGCCCATCAACGTGTAGATCGTGGTCAGCACGGTAGTCAGGACAATGATGGAGCGAATATCCCACCCCAACAAAACGGTCATCGGCAGTGCCATCAGGTAAGTGATCATGCCCATGCGCACCAGTTGAATGAGCAGATAACAAGCACTGGCATACGTGCGTGCCCACGGCCCGAAACGCTCCTCCAAGTGAGAATAAGCCGAGATCACACTGTTCCGCCGATAAAACGGCAGAAACCATTTTACCCCCACCCACGCGGCGAGCGGGAGTGATAAACTAAAGACAAACGGATTCCAGTTCGCGGCGTAGGCCTTACCGGGCAACGCCAGGAAACTGATGCTACTTACATAGGTCGCCAGAATCGACAGCCCGCACAGCCAGCCGGGGAGACTGCGTCCGGCCGCCGTAAAGCCTTCGACCGATCCGCTGCGACGACGGAAATAGAAGCCGATCCCCATCGTGATCAGGAAGAATCCGACCAAAACGAGACCATCGAGTAGAGTGAAGTGAGTGGGCATACATCAGAGTTGCCGCGGCGGATAACGGCCGGGCGATACAGGGGTAAAAAGGGTCACAGGTAGACGACCACGTTGCAGTCTTCTATCTGGGCAGGAAAGGTTTCGATCGATTCGTCGGACTCCGCAGTGCAGGTATTCGTAGCCGCATCCCTTTCCGCTAATCCCGCCGGATAGGTTTTGATGCGCACGCGGTGGGGATTAAACACCGATTGCCCGGTATGGATATCGAATTCCCAACCATGCCATGGGCAGCGAATCACTTCCCCGCATCGGTCCATCGTCAGACTACCGGGCAAATCGCCGCTGACCAGGCCGGTCACCGTGCCCTCGCACAACGGCGCTAATTTGTGCGGACAAATATTTTTCAAGGCCCGGATCTGACCATCGACATTGAATACCCCGATGCTACGCCCGGCGATTTCCACGATTCGACGGCTGCCCGGCGGCAGCTCGGTCGCCGCACAGATCAAATGCGCCACTGCGGATGGCTTGGTGCTCTTCGTTGTCATGGGCGGGTCACATTGCCTTTGGCCAAATCGAATGTCCCGGCGGCAGTCTCCGAGAATATCCGACGACGCAGGGCAGGTTCGGTGTGCTTGAAGGTGTGGCGGGGGTCGTCGAAGTCGAAGTGCGGAAAATCGCTGCCAAACATCAGGGTGCGGTCGGCATGGATCCATTCGAGGATTTGATCGACCACGCGCGGAGAAGGCGGTTCGACCAGCGGCTGCGAATTAAAACGCACGTGTTCCTGCACGTATTCAGTGGGCAGTCGCTTCACCCAAGGGGTTTGGTAGCGCAACGCCTTCCAGTCCGCATCCATCTGCCAAAGGAAGGCCGGTAACCAGCCGATGCCGCATTCCAGGAACGCCACCCGCAAACGCGGGAATTTCTCAAAAGTGCCTTGGAAAATCATACTGGCGAGATGCGCTTGATAAACCCCGGGACGGGCCAACCGGCTCTCAACATAATGGGACGGCCAACCGGCGGCCGTCGGCGGGCCTACCGTCGCGAGACCTTCCGTGCCCAAGTGCAACGTCGGAACGAGCCCGTGCGCCTCGCAGGCGGCATGGATCGGGTCGTAGAATCGATTGCCAAACGGTTTCGGTGCCCCGGTCGGCAACAACACCCCCACCACCTGCGGATGCGCCGCCAGACGTTCAATCTCGCGAACCGCCCCGATCGGATCCTGTGAACACACGGCAATTGCGAATCGCAGACGCGAGTCCTTGGACAACCAATGTTCGATGGTGTAGTCATTGAAGGCAGCGCACAACGCGCTCCCATAATCCACATCCGGCCAGACGCTTGCCCCGTAGACACTCAGTCCGGTCAGCAGTCCATGGTCGATGTCGTAGCGATCAAGGTGATCACGGATCAACACGTCCACGTCACACACCGCCGCCCCCCGTAACGCCGTCTCCGGCAGATCGCTGCGATGTCCCTGCACCCCACCGTTATTAAACCAGTGGGAGGCAGCCCCAGTGCCGCCGAAGTTTTGCAGGCGTTCCCGATAAACCGGCCCCAGATAGGGCAACAGATCCGCATCACTAGATACCGCGTGGTGGATATCGGTATCGACGATGGTGGTGCGCGATTCGGATGCGTTGCCTGAACCGGTTGCCGGAGAGTTACGAGGAGATGTGGTCATGAAGATGCTAGGGTTGAGTAATGTTGGCCGCGGCCGCGGCTCT
>Ga0222651_1000275_pt1 | contig 36874 bp, 28 predicted proteins | sample AntAcemetagen369_FD_179855 | JGI IMG/M metagenome (GOLD analysis project Ga0222651, IMG submission 179855) | Saline water microbial communities from Ace Lake, Antarctica - #369 | ecosystem: Environmental > Aquatic > Non-marine Saline and Alkaline > Saline | place: Antarctica: Ace Lake...
TGATAAAGGTAAATGTAAATCTATTTTAGGACTTAATTTAAATGTAAATTTGTGGTAGTACTAACAAGGAATAAATTTTAAAACTGTAAACTTTTTTCAGGACGGGTCAGAGTTTCATAAAAGGGGTTTTACCCATAATGCTTAGCCAATTGCCAATTGTTACTGAAGGTAGCATTTTAGGAGACACCATATGTTAAATCAGTAACCTAAATATGTATTTTGAAATCTCGAAATCCCCCTTCAAAGGGGGAGAAAGGGGGATTTTCAACGCAAACATTCCAAAATATAAGCTTGTGATAGTAGGACATTCCCGTTGAAATCCCCCTTGCCCTCCGCCGCGGCGGAGGGATTTGCCTAAAAGGGAATTAAAAGTTGATTTGGTGTCTTTGAAAGGGGCCGAGTTATAATAGGTTTCTAAAGGGCTAAATCTTCTTGTGTTTATAATACTTTCTAAAAAAGAGCGGTCAGACCAATAAGAATTCTATTCCATAATTTAGGTTAAAACCAAACCATTTTTCAATCCCTTGTTCACATTTTTCGTTTATGATTTTAATTAAGATTTAAAATAACAAGTAAATAATAATACAATGGCAAATCCATTTGAGCAATTTGAAAAGAGAAATAAATTCTCTAAAGGGATTTCTCCTGATCCCAGTTTGGTGTTTTTGCAGCAGGATTTTAGGACTTATACACCTAAAGATTATAAAGTTTGGGAAATCCTTTTTGAAAAGCAGGCTAAGAATTTGCCCGACGCAGCAGCTAAAGGTGTTATAGATGGCTTGGAGGGCATAGGTTTTTCTTCAGAGTCCATAGCCAATCTAAAGGATGCCTCTTACCGATTAAATATCTCCACCGGCTGGTCCATACAAGTAGTTCCGGGAATGATTAGTGATGCGTTGTTTTTTAGTCTGCTACAACACAAGCGATTCCCTGTTACTTCCTGGCTTAGAAAGCTTGACGAATTGGATTACATGCATGAGCCCGATTTGTTTCATGATGCATTTGCCCATTTGCCAATGTTATTGAATCCAACTTTTACCCGCTTTTTGGAAGATTTATCAACAACTGCTTTGCGATTTATTGATAATCCATTGGCCATAGAATTACTCTCCAGGGTATATTGGTACACAGTTGAGTTTGGGTTGATTAGGGAAAATAACGAGCTCAAAGTTTACGGAGCAGGTATCCTTAGTTCTTCTGGTGAATTGCACTATTGCCTTTCAGAAGAATCCAGATATCATGATTTCGATGTGGAGGCTGTTTTAAATAAGCCCTATTGGAAGAATAAATTTCAGGACCGGTATTTTATCATCAATAATTTTGAGGAGCTGTACCGGTCCATTCCTTTGATCGAAGAAAAACTAGAAGAACTTTTGCAAAAAGCAGCGTAAAAACGGGCAATTGTAAGGGAATTTTTATAATCTTAGCACATCAATTCTCATTTAATATTTGATCACTGCTATGTCTGCACTTTTAAAGAAACTTGTATTTTTAGTATTTCTATTGCCAACCGCTTTATTTCTTCAGGCCCAAGAAATCAATGATTTGGATATTTACCTTGCCATTGGACAGTCTAATATGGCCGGGAGAGCAGAAGTTCTTCCTGACCTGACGGCACCTATAGAGGATGTTTACCTTTTTACAGGGCAGGAATGGGTGCCCGCTACCAATCCTTTAAACCTGTATTCAAGCATTAGAAAAGTGGTAAGCATGCAACGTCTGGGGCCTGTGTATGGTTTTGCCAGAAAAATGCAAAGGGATAATCCGGAAAAAAAAATAGGGCTCGTGGTCAATGCAAAAGGAGGCAGTGCTATCGATGAGTGGATGCCTGGCTCATTATTTTTCAGTGAGATCATTTCTCGAGCCAGGCTTGCAGCAAAAAGTGGTGAAGTAAAAGGAATCATCTGGCATCAAGGTGAATCAGATGTGAAAGAAGCAGACCAATACTTGGGAAAAATAAGTCACCTAATTAGCGCGATGCGGGACAGTTTAAATTTACCACGGTTACCTTTTGTCGTTGGACAAATGTCCGAAGATAAAAGTATCAGGAAACCACTTAATGATCTACTGATTAACCTTCCTAAAGAGCTGCCCAACACCGGCGTAGCTTTGGCTTATGGGACTACTACTTTTGATAGTACCCATTTTGATAGCCCAAGTCAGATTTTAATTGGAGAAAGATACGCTGACGAAATGAAAACATTATTGAAAACAAAAGACCAGATGGATGGTTTTTCTTTTGGTGTATTAACAGATATTCAATATGCAGATGTGGAAACAGTCGGAAAACGCAATTACCGAGGTACATTGGAAACACTAAAACGTACAATACCCTACCTCAATGCTTATGATTTAGAATTCTCTGTTCATTTAGGGGATTTGATTGATAGAAATTTTGAAAGTTTCGATGCCCCTTTAGCTATTTTGGAGAGTAGTAGGGCACCATTTCACTATATCTGGGGGAATCACGACTTTTCTGTTTTGGACAATCTTAAGCAAAAGGTTGGGGAAAAAATGGACAATGAAAAAGGTTACTATTCTTTCGAAAAAGGAAACATGGTATTTATGGTGGTCAACGGGATGGATATTAGTATGGAGGGACATCCTGAAGGTGCGAAGAACCATGAGCAAGCCTTAGAAATGATGGAAATGCTGGAAACCAAAGGAGCTAATAATGTGAAGCCATGGAACGGAGCAGTCGGTGAAGAGCAGTTAGCATGGATGGAGTCCTTGGTTCAAAAGGCTGAAAATGAAGGAAAGCATGTAATAGCATTTTGTCATTATCCTCTACTACCGGAGAATGGGCTACACTTACTAAATCACAAGGAAGTAATGGACCGAATAGGAGGGTCGCCAGCCACGGTGGCTTGGTTTTCGGGACATCACCATGCAGGGAACTACTTTAAGGATGCGAATGGAATGCATCATCTTACATTTTTGGGTATGGTGGAAGCCGAATCTCCTGCTCTTGGAGCAATTGTTACAGTAAAAAAAGATTATTTAATCATTCATGGTATAGGAGATGAGGAAGACCGGGTCCTGAATTTCAGGTAGATACCATTTTCGAGAATTTTCTTTTCTTAAAGGCTGGTAGACTTTCCACCTTTGGTACTGGATTAATTTTTATATTTGCTGCCTAAATAAAAAATCATGTACACCCGCTTTGCTAAATTCTTTTACTTCCTGTCGATAGGATGGTTTTTGTTCGTTTTCTTGTATGCCTATGCCTCAATGCCGGATTTTGCCACCTACGAGCAAAACAGCAAAGGATTGCCTGTGAAACAATTAGGCAAGGAAAACTTCTTCTATATTACAGTAATTATATTTTTCGTATACAATGTACTTTTGATTATTCCGGGGAAATTGATAGAAATGAAAAGTAACACCTCCCTACAACGAATTTTCCCTGTAGGCGACATTTATAGAGACCGTATACTGGCATGGATTTACTCCTTTATCGGAATACTTAATGTATGTACTTGCATCATGGTTTTATTTATTCACAGTCTTACCAACCAGAATGAGATAATGAATTCCGAATACAATGTCTTCTTTTATCTTGCGCCCATATTATTAGTAGTTTGGGTCATGGCACTACTCTTTTTGCTGGTAGGGAAAATGAAACAGGTAAAAACAGGTACAGTTTAAGGCAGAAAACACATAAGATATGGCAGGAAACGTACAATATACCGAAGACAGCATAAAATCCCTTGATTGGAAAGAACATATCCGCCTAAGGCCGGGTATGTATATAGGTAAGTTGGGAGATGGTAGCGCACAGGATGATGGTATTTATGTAATGGTAAAGGAGATCCTTGACAATAGCATTGATGAACACATGATGGGGAATGGTCGCACCATAGAAGTGAAGATCAGTGAGCACAAAGTTGAGATCAGGGACTACGGGCGGGGGATTCCTTTGGGGAAAGTGGTAGATTGTGTTTCCAAGATCAATACTGGTGGAAAATACGATTCAGGAGCTTTCCAAAAATCTGTAGGGCTAAATGGAGTGGGTACCAAGGCCGTAAATGCGCTATCTGAGTATTTTATGGTTCAATCCTTTCGGGAAGGTCAATCCAAAGTAGCTCAATTCGACAAAGGCGAATTGATTGAAGACCATCCCATAGGCAAAACATCAGAGCGGAATGGAACGAAAATTGTTTTCTCTCCTGATTCGTCAGTCTTCAAAAACTACCATTTTATTCCAGAGTACCTGGAAAACCAAATTTGGAATTATGCCTTTCTGAACAGTGGGCTTACAATAAATTTTAATGGTGTCAAGTTTTTTTCTGAAAATGGACTGCTTGATTTATTAGACCGAAAGGTAGATGAGGACAGCAGGAGGTACCCCACCATACACCTCAAGGGCAATGATATAGAAATGGCCCTTACGCATACCAACCAATATGGAGAAGAATATTACTCTTTCGTAAACGGTCAATTTACTACCCAGGGTGGAACTCACCTGGCGGCTTTCAGAGAGTCTATCGTTAAGTCGATTAGAGAATTCTTTAAAAAGGATTTTGATGCTGCAGATATTCGTCAAGGAGTAGTGGCGGCCATTGCTGTAAGGGTTATGGAACCGGTCTTTGAGTCGCAAACCAAAACCAAGCTGGGTTCGCATAGTGTAGGGCCTGATGGACCTACTTTGCGTACTTTTGTTAATGATTTTGTAAAGGTAGAACTGGACAATTACCTGCACAAACATCCGGATACGGCCAATGGTATACTCAAAAGAATTCTTCAGTCTGAAAGAGAAAGGAAAGAAATTTCCGGCATAAAGAAGCTGGCCAATGAAAGGGCCAAAAAAGCCAATTTACACAATAAAAAATTACGCGATTGTCGGGTACATTATGACGACAACAAGGCGAAAGAAGAACAGAAAAATGAAACCATGCTGTTTATAACGGAAGGGGATTCAGCATCAGGTTCTATTACCAAATCTCGTGATGTTCAGACCCAGGCCGTATTTTCATTGAGAGGTAAGCCGCTAAATTGCTTTGGAATGACCAAAAAAGTGGTCTATGAAAATGAGGAATTCAACCTGCTGCAGCATGCCCTAAATATCGAGGATGGGATTGAAGGCCTCCGCTTTAGGAAAATAGTAATCGCTACTGATGCCGATGTGGATGGCATGCATATTCGGCTTTTAATAATGACGTATTTTCTGCAGTTTTTTCCCGACCTGGTTAAAAATGGGCATCTTTTTATCTTGGATACACCGCTATTTAGGGTGCGGAATAAAAAGGAAACCATTTACTGCTATACTGATGAAGAACGGCAGCGTGCCATTCATAAATTAGGCAAAACAGCAGAGATTACCCGATTCAAAGGACTTGGTGAAATCTCACCAAATGAATTTGGTGGATTCATAGGGGAGAATATCCGTCTGGAGCCTATTATCCTGAACAAAGAAACAAAAATAGCGGAACTACTGGGCTTTTACATGGGTAAGAATACACCTACCAGACAGGAATTTATCATAAGCCGATTGAAGGTGGAGAAAGACCTGGATCTTGGAGCTGCAGAACAGGGAAATGGAGCAACAGAGGATGAAAAAGAAGTAGCTTGAACCCAGATTATGCAATAGGATTTCCTGACCTTTCTCAGCCTGTCCTGACCTTTCTCAGGGGAAGGGATTCCATCACGAAATAGATTGTCTATTGCATGTTTCGGTTTTAAGCTTGAAAATAAAAAATATCAACTTAATATTTCCGATTTGGAAATAGGATTTAAGTGTTTCTGGATTTTTATCTGACTACTTAAACAAAAATGAAGTCAATTCATGAGTGAAGAAAAAGGTTTACCAATAGATGGAAATGACGGGTTGCATAATGCTGTCCCTATTTCTGGAATGTACCAGGATTGGTTTTTGGATTATGCGTCCTATGTTATTTTGGAGCGTGCTGTACCTGCAATAGAGGATGGGCTCAAACCCGTTCAGCGCAGGATAATGCATGCCATGAAAGAAATGGATGATGGCCGTTTCAATAAAGTAGCCAACATCATTGGGCAATCCATGCAATATCATCCCCACGGAGATGCTTCTATTGGAGATGCTATCGTGAATTTGGGGCAAAAAGAACTGCTTATAGAAACCCAGGGTAACTGGGGCGATGTAAGGACAGGTGATGGAGCGGCCGCTGCGAGGTATATTGAGGCCCGTTTGTCCAAATTTGCCCTTGAGGTAGTTTTTAACCCACAAACCACAGAATGGCAACTGTCTTATGATGGAAGAAAGAAGGAACCAATAACCCTCCCGGTTAAATTTCCATTGTTATTGGCCCAAGGAGTGGAAGGTATTGCTGTGGGGTTGAGTACAAAAATTCTACCCCACAATTTTTGTGAATTAATTGAGGGCTCCATTCAAATTCTTAAAGGAAAGAAAACCAATATTCTGCCGGATTTTAATACCGGTGGTTTTGCAGACTTTACTGAGTACAACGAAGGGTTGAGAGGTGGCAAAGTAAAAGTCAGAGCCAAGATAGAAGAAGACGACAACAGAACGCTGCTGGTCAAGGAGATTCCATTTGGAACCACCACCAACTCCCTGATAGAATCCATTATAAAGGCCAATGATAAGGGGAAGATAAAGATCAAAAAGGTTGTAGACAACACAGCAAAGGATGTGGAGATAATGATACAGCTGGCCCCTGGGCAGTCACCTAACATGACCATAGATGCGCTTTATGCTTTTACTGATTGTGAAGTTAGCATATCACCCAATGCCTGCGTAATCATTGAAGATAAACCTGTCTTTCTGAAGGTCAACCAAATTTTGGAAACCAACACCTTTCAGACCAAGGATTTGTTGAACAAGGAATTGGAAATCCGGAGAAATGAATTATTGGAGAAGTTGCTTTTTTCTTCCCTGGAAAAAATATTCATAGAAAATAGAATTTACCGAGACATAGAGGAGTGTGAAACCTGGGAAGCAGTTATTGACACGATAGACCTAGGGTTGGAGCCTTTCAAATCACAGTTTTACAGAGAAATCACGAGAGATGATATAATTCGCTTGACGGAAATAAAGATCAAACGTATTTCAAAGTTTGATACTTTAAAGGCCGATGAGTTGATGCGAAAGCTCCACGAGGAATTAGAGGAAGTTAACCATCATTTGGAAAACCTGACAGATTATGCCATTCAGTATTATAAAAATCTACTGACTAAATATGGCAAAGGTCGGGAACGGATAACAGAAGCAAGGACTTTTGATACAATTGCAGCCAATGTAGTGGCAGCAGCCAATGCAAAATTATATGTCAACAAGACAGATGGATTTGTAGGGTATGGTTTGAAAAAAGATGAGTTTGTCTGCGATTGTTCTGATCTGGATGATATTATAATATTCAGACGGGACGGAGTGTGTGTGGTCACCAAGATCCAGGATAAAGGTTTTGTAGGAAAAGACATTATTCATGTGGCTGTCTTTAGAAAGGGTGACGAAAGAATGGTCTATAACTTGATCTATCTTGATGGAGGTTCAGGGAGAACCATGATCAAACGTTTCCAGGTTCTGAGTGTCACTAGAGACAGGGAATATGTGCTCACCAAAGGCACCAAGGGGTCCAAAGTGCTTTATTTCACACCCAATGCAAACGGTGAGGCGGAGATCATCACGGTGTTTCTCACAGCAGGTGCCAAAGCGAGAGTCAAGGTCTTTGATTTTGATTTCAAGGATTTGGAGATCAAGGGCAGAGGAGCCCAAGGAAATATTCTTACCAAATATCCTGGTAGAAAAATTCAACTTAAGATGGAAGGTGTCTCCACTTTGGGTGGATTGAATATTTATTTCGACCCATCTGTTGGAAGATTAAACACAGATGAAAGAGGTAATCTGGTTGGTAATTTCTTAGGGGAAGACAAAGTGCTGGTCTTTTACAAAGACGGAAGTTATGAATTAACAAGTTTTGAATTGACCAACAGATTTGATGCAGAAAACCTTCTGCTCATAGAAAAATATGATCCGGAGAGTGTGGTTTCATCCATTTATTACGATGGGGTACATAAGATTCACTATGTGAAAAGGTTTGTGATCGAAACCTCTACTTTGAATAAAAAATTCAATTTTATCACTGACCATAAGCAATCAAAACTAACCGTAGTATCTACGGAAAAACAACCTCAGGTCAAAGTCAAGCTTAAGCTGGACGATGCAATAGAAGAAAAAGTTTATGACATGGACATGCTAATCGATGTGAAGGGATGGAGATCCGTGGGGAATCGATTAAGTAACCATAAGGTGACTGGTATCGAATTAGTGGAGTCAGTAAAGCCTCAAAAGAAAACCGAAAACCCAAACCAGGAGAAGGAAGCACCGGAGGGATCGAAAGATGCTGCAGAAGAAGATGATGACAAGGAACAATTAGGTTTGTTTTAACCCTGACCTATTATGGAGAGACTGGACGAAGATGAACAGGCCTTTTTAAACTGCCTTTCTGATTAGGTGACCCCACATAAAAAGGCGCTGATAAATAAGGTATTGGGAAAAAGAACCCGGTACACTCCCTTGGTTTTGGAAAACATCTAAAGCCCTCGGGAAGGAAGTTTGCCTCTCTGGGAGCTGTCCCTTGATCAGCCGCCAGCACTGGTTTTTGGTAATGAGCATGAGGGAGTAAGTAATGCGGCCATAGCCGGGGCAGACGGTCTGGTTTACATCCCTATAAAAGGCTTTACTGAAAGTTTCAATATCTCATCAGAAGTGTATTTGTAAGGGGCTTTTTTCAATAGCTCAAATTACAGTTTTGCTTACATTTTAGAAAAAGCATTATAATTGAGGAGAAGCTTTAAAAAATAAGAATTTTGAGTGGATGAGAATAGATTTTACTTTGGCATAGGTCCAAAGCAAAAGATTAGGTAGGGTTACCCTTTTATTTACCCTGTCGAATTCGCATATTTGCAGTCCATAAGTCAGGAAACCCCTTTACTTTCGGTGGACAGTGTTGAAATTCCAAGAAACCGAGCAATTATAAAGAAGATGCCATGGTAAAATGAGGTTTGAAAATTGCAGCTATAAACAGCTTTTATAGTTTTTATAGCAATAAAAACCTTGTTTCTCGTGAAAAGTGAGCTTAAAAGCACCTGTTTGTAAAGGTGATTTATCATAAATAAAATGAATGCATGTCAAGTATTGATAATGAGATTAAAGTAACATTTCCTGATAAATCTGTCAGGGAGTTTGATAAAGGAGTAACCAGTTTGGAGATTGCGATGAGCATCAGTGAAGGATTGGCTAGAAATGTATTGGCAGCCAAGATCAATGGTGAGGTATGGGATGCCACGCGGCCTATCGATCAAGATGTGAGAATTGAATTGCTAACATGGAATGATGGTGGAGGAAAATCCACCTTTTGGCATTCTTCTGCACACTTACTAGCAGAAGCCTTGGAGGCGCTTTATCCTGGTATAAAATTGGGAATAGGTCCCTCTATAGAACATGGGTTTTATTACGATGTTGATTTTGGGAACAAAACCTTGGAGGGTGCTGAGCTCGAACAGATAGAGGCCAAAATGATAGAATTGGCCCGACAAAAAAACGAGTATGTCAGAAAAGACATCTCAAAGAAAGAGGCAATTTCCTATTTTGAAGAAAAAGGGGATGAGTACAAGTTAGCTCTTCTGGAAAGACTTGAAGATGGCACCATTACTTTTTATGAGCAAGGTGGATTTACTGACCTTTGTAAAGGGCCACATATACCCCATACTGGGTTTGTAAAAGCAGTAAAATTGCTTAACATAGCAGGGGCATATTGGAGAGGGGATGAAAAGAATAAAATGCTGACACGTATTTATGGCATTACTTTTCCAAAGGCAAAGGAATTAAAAGAATACCTTTACCTGCTTGAAGAAGCTAAAAAAAGAGACCATAGAAAACTGGGTAAGGAATTAGAGTTATTTACCTTTTCAGAGAAGGTTGGGATGGGCCTGCCATTGTGGCTTCCTAAGGGTACCCTTTTGAGGGAAAGGCTGGTCGCTTTTCTAAAAAAAGAACAGGATCAATCGGGTTACCAGCAGGTAATTACGCCACATATAGGTCATAAGGCATTGTATGAAACTTCAGGTCATTATGAAAAATATGGAAAGGATTCATTTCAGCCGATAACCACGCCACATGAAGGGGAAGAGTTTATATTGAAACCAATGAACTGTCCTCACCATTGCGAGATTTATAAATATAAGCCCCGGTCTTACAAAGACCTTCCTGTTAGGTATGCAGAGTTTGGGACAGTTTACAGGTATGAGCAAAGTGGCGAACTACATGGCTTGACCAGGGTTCGTGGCTTTACCCAAGATGATGCACACATATTTTGTAGGCAAGATCAGGTTAAAGAAGAATTCATTAAAGTCATTGACTTGGTTTTGTATGTTTTTAAAGCCCTTGGTTTTGACAACTACACAGCGCAGATATCCCTTAGAGATCCTGATAATAGGGATAAATACATAGGTGAAGAAGCAGTGTGGGACATGGCTGAACAAGCGATTATCGAGGCCGCAGAAGAGAAAGGTCTTGACACGGTGACAGAAAAAGGTGAAGCTGCTTTTTATGGTCCAAAGCTGGATTTCATGGTCAAGGATGCACTTGGCAGAAGTTGGCAATTGGGAACCATTCAGGTAGATTATCAGTTACCGGAACGATTCGAGTTGGAATATACGGGATCAGACAATCAAAAGCACAGGCCTGTGATGATCCATAGGGCACCATTTGGTTCTTTGGAGCGATTTGTTGCAGTTTTGATTGAGCACTGTGCAGGTAATTTCCCGCTTTGGCTGGCACCAGAGCAGTTGATAATATTGCCAATATCCGAAAAGTATGCAGAATATGCAGTCAATGTAAAGGCGCTATTGGATGAAAATGGGATTACTGGAGATATTGACAATAGGGATGAGAAAATTGGCAGGAAGATTAGGGATGCTGAGGTGAAAAAGATTCCATTTATGGTAATTGTAGGGGAGAAAGAGCAAGAAGAAAATAAATTGTCCCTCCGAAAACATGGTGAAGGTGATATTGGAACTTTCGAATTGAGCGCATTTGTAGACTTCTTTCAAGGAATTATTAAGGATTCATTGAATAAATAACAAGAATATAATTTGTTGATTTTTAATATTTGAAAAATTATTAGATATTTGCAAATTGAAACTTTAAAAAACAACCATAACTATTTTGAGAGGAAAAAGAACGTATACTCCGAGACAAGAGGAACCATATAAAGTAAATTCAAAAATTAGGGCCAGAGAGGTCAGAGTTGTAGGAGATTTTGTAGAGGGAGGTAACGCGGTAATGGCTACTGATAAAGCAGTTGCTCTGGCCGAAGATAATGGGCTTGATCTCGTTGAAATTTCTCCTTCCGCCTCACCTCCAGTTTGTAAGGTGATCGATTATGCTAAGTTTAAATACGAACAGAAGAAAAAGCAAAAAGAGATTAAATCCAATGCAGCCAAAACTGTAGTGAAAGAAATAAGATTTGGTCCCAATACAGATGATCATGATTTTGATTTTAAATTAAAGCATGCCATCAACTTTCTTAAAGACGGAGCAAAAGTTAAGGCTTATGTCCATTTTGTTGGTCGTACCATTGTTTTCAAAGAGAGAGGGGAGATGCTTTTATTGAAATTTGCTCAGGCTCTTGAAGATTACGGTCAAGTAGAACAATTACCTAAGATGGAGGGAAAAAGAATGAACATATTTGTTTCTCCAAAAGCAGGCAAAAAATAATTCAACTAATATATATACGGTAATGCCAAAAGTTAAGACTAAATCAAGTGCTAAGAAAAGGTTCAAGCTTTCTGCGTCTGGAAAGATAAGAAGGAAGCATGCTTTCAAAAGCCACATTTTGACTAAAAAGTCTACCAAAAGGAAGAGAAATCTTACTAAAATGGGAGAAGTACATGAGTCAGATGAGGGAAGAGTAAAAGCAATGCTTAGAATCTAATCTAAAAATTCATCAGGTTATTTAATTCACCAGGCCTTTGGTTTACAAGCCTTTTCAGAAACACTGAAAGCACCAAAAGTCAAAAACTAAAACAAACATGCCAAGATCGGTCAATTCAGTAGCTTCAAGAGCTAGGAGAAAAAAAGTATTAAAAGCAACCAAAGGTTATTTCGGAAGAGGTAAAAACGTTTGGACTGTAGCAAAAAACAAGTATGAAAAAGGACTTCAATATGCTTACAGGGATAGAAAAGTAAAGAAAAGGGAATTCAGAGCACTTTGGATTCAAAGAATCAATGCAGGAGCCAGACAATATGATGTCAACTACTCTCAATTTATGGGGCTGTTGAAAAAAGCGGAGATTGACCTCAATAGAAAAGTACTTGCAGATCTAGCAATGAATCATCCGGTAGCTTTTAAGGCTATTATTGAAAAAGTAAAATAAGAATAGTACAAGCTATATTGAAAAACCCTCTTCGGAGCGGTTTTTTTATGCCCTCATTTTTTAAAAGAGGTTTATTTTTTGAAATTTTCCTTATATTACTTATGGTTTACCTACCTTTTGGAAGGTGAACGGCTGGACCCAAATATTAACAATGAATGAGAAGGGAACAGGTATTTATTCATTAACCTGCAATTCCTGGGGTAAGGTTTTAATTTTGAGCTGCATAAGAGGATAATGCGCATAAAAAAAGGCCTCTTAAAAGTAAGAGACCTTTTTGTTGGTAGCGAGGAGGGGAGTTGAACCCCTGACCTCAGGGTTATGAATCCTGCGCTCTAACCATCTGAGCTACCTCGCCAATTGGGAATGCAAATATGTGAGTATAATCCTTGAATTGCAAATCAAGCACCTAAAATAAATTACTTTTTACAACAAGAAATACAAAGGTCATGGAGAAAATTAAATTTGTTTCAGATTATCAGATAAATAGCTCCAAAAAGATTATTTATCCATATTTAAGTTCAGCCAGTGGTTTGTCCCAATGGTTTGCTGATGATGTGGTAATAAATGAGGATAAAGTCTATAATTTCATTTACGACGGCGAGAACCATTATGCACGGGCCGTAATCATGCGGATAAACCACCACGTAAAATTTGAGTTCTTTGAACCCGGTGAAGAGGAAGATACAGAAGTAGACCATCCATTCATTGAATTTAAACTGGATGAAAATGAATTAACCCAGACTTTTTACCTGCGGGTGATCGAATATGGTGATGCCTATGACGAGCAGGAACAGCAATCAATTTGGGAGGGATTAATTGGTTCACTTAAAGAGATAATTGGAGGATAAAATGCTTCATAATTATCATTTTTAACATAATATGTTCAATTTTGCTTCGTCTTTAAACTGGGTGTAACCCTGAATATTTGTTGGTTGCATTGAGTTTACTTGAGAATCAGGTCAAGTGTAAGATTGAGCAGAGCCCTGTTAGGCTGGCACCCAAATATCAACGAAAGACTGATTTTGAGATAATTTCTACACACTTATGAAATGGCAATTGTCTAGGTCGTTTTAATAAATGAAAAGTAAAGGCGTTTGATGAAAAAATTAGATAAGCTAGTATTGGGGTCATTCTTCAGTCCTTTCCTTCTTACTTTTATCGTGGTAGATTTTATTTTGCTCACGGTAAATATGCTTAAATATTTTGACGAAATTTTTGGTAAGGACCTGCCCTTTATGGTGTATATGGAACTTATAGGGTATTTCGTTATAAGCATATCCCCAATGGCCCTTCCCTTAGCGGTATTGCTTTCCTCTCTAATGACTTTCGGTAACCTGGGAGAACATTTTGAATTGACCGCTATAAAAAGTAGTGGCGTCTCACTAAATAGAACAATGCTCCCAATTGGTGTATTTGTAGCTATGGTTACGGTGATGGCCTTTTTGTCCAATAATTTCATTGTTCCTCGGGTAAATCTCAAAACCTTCAGTTTGTTGTATGATATTCGGATGAAATCTCCTGCCTTTGATATCAAGGAAGGGGTGTTTTATAACGGAATTCCAGGCTATAGTATCAAAGTGAATTCTAAATTGGATGAAGTACGTCTTAAAGATGTGCTCATCTACGATCATACTTCAGGCCAAGGAAACTTGCATATAATTACTGCCGATTCAGGAAGGATGGAACCCTTCTTTAATGACCGGTACATAATGTTGACGTTGTATCAAGGCAATAGTTACCAGGAAGTATCTGGAAGAAGAGGGGGACGTAATGTTCCACAGGCTTTTAACAGGAACAAATTTGAAACCAATAAAATGGTTTTTAGCCTAGATGCTTTTGATCTCAAAAGAACGCCGGAAAATTTATGGTCCAACAGTAAATCCATAAAGAATATTGGCGAAATACAGGTAGATCTCGATTCCATGGACAGAGAGCTTAACCATTGGTATTATTTTAATTATGCCAATACCGAAGCCTCTTATAACTATTTTGGGAGGTCCAGAAAGTTGGTTCCTCCAAAAGAGATTGTGGATAAAAAGATTGAATCCGATTCGCTTAAAAATCTGAAGTACCTCGCTGAGCAGCAGAAGGATGAAAATGGTCAACCTAATAATCTAGAAAGTCAGGCAAATACGACTACTTCAAATGGGTCAATTCAACCAGATAGTGCCAACCTTATTAAAGCTGATACTTCCACAACCAATGCAGATGCCCCATTAGCAACGGTGGGTCAAAAAAGCGCTACTCAAAAACCTGTAAAGGTCAGCGAACCTCTTGGCCAGTCAAATGATAGCTCGGGAAATTATGCTGCAAATCAGGAGCGTAACAAACCTGATTTAGGGGAGATCAACAAAAACAGTGCCTTGAAAACCGAAAATCGGGTGCTAAAAAACCTGTCCGAAGCGCAGGAAAAACGGTTAGATTCATTGCTCTTGACGCCACGCTATAGCACTTCTATGGCTTCAGTAGGACTGACTACAGCTAGGAACATAAAGAATAATTTCACAACCAATAAAGCCCGAATCAATGAAGTGATGCGGAATTACCGAAATTTTAAAGTTGCCTGGTACCAGAAATATACCCAGTCTTTGGCTTGCTTTGTTATGTTTATGATTGGAGCTCCCTTGGGAGCCATTATAAAAAAAGGGGGACTAGGAATGCCTGTATTGTTGTCAATCATCTTTTTCATTATGTATTATATGTTGACCATTACAGGTGAAAAGTGGGCGAAAGAAGGGTTGTCAGACCCCTTGTTCGGTACTTTTTTCTCCAATCTTGCTTTGATTCCTTTTGGTCTGTTTTTTCTAAGGCAGGCACGAAAAGATGCGAGATTATTTGAGCCTGATTTTTATCAGGGCTTTTGGGAAAAGCTGGTTAAATTTTATCGACGAAAGGTCCGTAGAAAAAAGTTAAAAGAAGATGTTTTATAATTTGGAATAAAACAGCTACCTTTGGCTCTGTTTTAAAAAATTTAACATCATATTTGACTAAGCATGTATTTAGCGAAAGAAGAAAAAGTAGAACTATTCCAAAATCATGGTCGGTTGAAGTCAGAAACTGATACAGGGTCTCCTGAATCACAAATTGCCCTGTTTACCTACAGGATTAAGCACCTGACTGAACACTTGAAGACCAACAAAAAAGACCATTCAAGTAGAAAAGGTTTGTTGAAACTAGTAGGTAAAAGAAGGCGTTTGCTAAATTACCTGATAAAGATTGATATTGAGAGATACAGAACTGTAATTGCTGACCTTGGTATCCGTAAATAATAACTTGTAGGGTTCCTTGTTTAAGGAACCCTACTTTTTTACTTCCTTCTGTTATTAAGCCTTATTTTTAAAACTATACACTTTACATACTCAAAAGTATATGTTACCAAATACAATTTCAAAAACTATCACTCTTGAAGATGGTAGGGAAATAATCATAGAGACGGGTGCATTGGCCAAACAGGCTGATGGTGCTGTCGTAATTAAGATGGGCAAAGCTATTCTATTAGCTACCGTAGTAACTAAAAAAGAAGCAGGTGATGGAGTAGACTTTCTACCCATGTCTGTTGATTATCAGGAGAAATTCGCTTCTTCAGGGAAAATACCTGGAGGGTTTTTGAAACGAGAAGGAAGATTATCTGATTATGAAATTTTGATCAGTAGAATGGTTGACAGAGCCATCAGGCCTATTTTTCCTGACGACTACCATGCTGATACCAATATTAGCATCATTTTGATGTCTTATGATGAAGACGTGCTACCAGATTGTCTAGCGGGATTAGCTGCATCAGCAGCTTTAGCTGTCTCAGACATTCCTTTCAATGGACCTATTTCAGAAGTAAGGGTGGCTAAAATCGATGGCAACTTTTTTATCAATCCTAAGCCGTCTGATTTAGAGAAGGCTTCCATGGAATTGATCGTTGCTGGTTCTGAGGAATTCATCCTTATGGTAGAAGGTGAAGGTGATGAAGTTTCAGAAGATGAAATGGTTGAAGCCATACAATTTGGCCATGAAGAAATCAAAAAGCATTGTAAAGTTCAAAAAGAACTGACCAAGCTGGTTGGAAAAGAAGTAAAAAGAGCTTATAGTCATGAAGTAAATGACGAAGCTTTATTTGATAAAATTAAGGCAGAGGTGTATGACAGCTTGTATGAAGTGGTCAGCAGACAGATTGCCATTAAGCAACAACGTTCGGATCTTACCAAAGCCATTAAGGATGGTTTTATAGAAAGCCTAGGTGAGGATCATGAATATGATGAACGACTTATCGGCAAGTATTTTGGTAAAGTTTATAAAGAAGCGGCAAGAAATTTCACATTAATTGAGAAAAAAAGACTTGACGGTAGAAACCCTGACGAAATCAGACCTATTTGGTCTGTAGTTGATTACTTGCCTTCAGCGCATGGGTCTGCTATTTTCACTAGGGGGGAAACCCAATCTATTACCACTTGTACTTTAGGTACTAAGCTTGATGAGCAAATGGTAGATGGAGCAGTTTTGTCTGGTTACAATAAGTTCTTTTTACATTATAATTTTCCAGGTTTCAGTACAGGTGAGGTAAAAATAAACCGAGGACCAGGAAGAAGAGAAGTAGGACATGGTAACCTAGCCATGAGAGCGCTTAAAAAAGTTTTGCCAGCTCCGGCTGACAATCCATATACTATTCGGATAGTTTCTGACATATTAGAATCAAATGGTTCCTCCTCTATGGCTACGGTCTGTGCAGGATCATTGGCCCTAATGGATGCTGGCATTGCCATCAAAGGCCCTGTAACAGGAATTGCTATGGGTATGATCTCTGATACTAAGACAGGTAATTATACCATCTTGTCTGATATCTTGGGTGATGAGGATCATTTGGGAGATATGGACTTTAAAGTAACAGGAACTGCCAATGGCATCACAGCCTGTCAGATGGACCTTAAAGTAGAGGGTCTTGACTATGAAGTGCTCAAGGAAGCGCTTTATCAAGCTAGAAAGGGGAGATTACATATACTTGATGAAATCAACAAAACACTTTCAACAGCCAGACCTGATTTCAAACCGCATACCCCAAGATCGTATAACATGATGATTCCTAAGGAATTAATCGGAGCTGTTATTGGGCCCGGAGGTAAGGTTATTCAAGAGATACAAAAAGATTCAGGTGCCACTATCATCATAGAGGAAGTGGACAATATGGGAAAAATCAATATTTTTTCCAATAACCAGGATTCCATGGATGCCGCTATTGCAAGACTTAAAGCAATCGTAGCACAACCGGAGATAGGTGAGACATATACTGGGAAAGTAAAAAACATTATGCCGTTTGGCGCCTTTGTAGAATTTATGCCTGGAAAGGATGGCTTGTTGCATATTTCTGAGATCAAGTGGGAAAGACTTGAGTCTATGGATGGAGTTTTAGAATCTGGCGAGGAAATTGCTGTGAAACTGATTGATGTAGATAGAAAAACAGGAAAATACAAATTGTCCAGAAAAGCATTGTTGCCTAAACCGGATAAAAAAGACTAGTAAGCTGGAAGTATTCTGAATAATAGCTCATATTTTAAAAAATGAACTATTATTCAGGAAACATCTGTTATCAATGCGTTAAAAAAAAAATCAATAAAATTGAATGAGGCAGCTTAAAATCAGTAAACAGATTACCAACAGAGAAAGTCAATCTCTGGATAAATACCTTCAAGAGATAGGTAAGGTAGATTTATTGACAGCGGATGAAGAAGTGGTTTTGGCCAAGAGGATCCGTGAGGGTGACCAATTGGCCTTGGAGAAATTAACCAAAGCCAATCTTAGATTTGTTGTCTCCGTTGCTAAGCAATATCAAAATCAAGGTTTATCATTGGGAGACTTGATCAACGAGGGTAACCTTGGTTTGATTAAAGCAGCCCAGAGATTTGATGAAACCAGGGGTTTTAAATTTATTTCTTATGCTGTTTGGTGGATTCGTCAGTCCATTCTTCAAGCATTGGCTGAGCAATCCCGAATTGTAAGACTTCCACTAAACAGAGTGGGTTCCCTTAACAAGATCAGTAAAACATTCTCTGAACTTGAACAAAAGTTTGAACGGGAACCGTCACCTGAAGAGCTCGCTGAAGTACTTGAAGTGACTGCAGGAGAAGTGGTGGATACCATGAAAATTTCTGGAAGACATGTGTCTATGGATGCTCCTTTTGTACAAGGAGAGGAAAATAGTCTGCTAGATGTTTTAGAAAATGATGGAGAAACTAAACCAGATGATGGTTTGATGAATGACTCCCTGAGAAAAGAAGTACAAAGGGCATTGTCTACGCTTACCCAAAGGGAAGCTGATGTCATCACCCTTTATTTCGGCTTGAATGGAGAGCATGCAATGACTTTGGAAGAAATCGGCGAAAAGTTTAATCTTACCCGTGAAAGGGTTAGGCAAATTAAAGAGAAAGCGATCAGACGACTAAGACATACCAGCAGAAGTAAAACTTTGAAGCCTTATCTGGGATAACTTATTAGGCAATGTAGAAAATTTAAAAGGGGCGCTTTGCCCTTTTTTTATATCCAACAAAAAAATATTCGAGAGAGTAAACTTTTTTGTTTTTCTATGGTGTTAGTATTCGGAAGGATTTCATTTTTCGAGTAGTAGTGAATAATTTGTAAAGCAATGAATAAGGAAACAGAAAATATAAAAGTTCTCATTATTGGGTCAGGACCAGCAGGGTATACTGCTGCTATATATGCTGCGCGAGCGGGACTTTCGCCAGTAATGTATACGGGTGTTCAGCCTGGAGGGCAGCTTACCATTACCAATGATGTAGAAAACTATCCTGGCTATCCTGACGGGGTTATGGGGCCTCAAATGATGGAGGACTTCAGAAAACAAGCGGAGCGTTTCGGGTCGGACGTAAGGTATGGCGTAGTGACAGCAATGGATGCTAGCGAAAGACCTTTTAAAGTAACTGTGGATGGCAGTCAAACAATTATAGCTGAAACCGTTATTATTTCAACTGGTGCATCTGCCAAGTGGATAGGTATTGAAAGTGAAACCAGGCTAAATGGTAAAGGGGTTTCTGCTTGTGCTGTATGTGATGGCTTTTTCTTCAGAGGTAAAGATGTTGCAATTGTTGGTGGAGGAGATACTGCCTGTGAAGAGGCTAGTTATCTGTCTAATATCTGTAAGAAAGTTTACATGGTGGTTAGAAGAGATGAACTTCGGGCTTCTCAAATCATGCAAAATAGGGTTATTAAAAATCCAAAAATTGAAATTCTTTGGAACCATGAAACGGAAGAAATCCTTGGTGAAGAGGAAGTAATTGGTGCAAAAATTAAGAACAGGATTTCAGGCGAAGAGCGTGTTTTGGATATTGAAGGCTTTTTTGTAGCAATAGGTCATCTGCCAAACACATCGGTTTTTGTCAACCAAATTGATACAGATGAAAACGGTTATATCTTAACAAAACCTGGAAATACAACTACCAATGTTCCAGGCGTTTTTGCTTGTGGGGATGCACAAGACCATGAATACCGACAGGCAGTAACCGCAGCCGGTACCGGCTGTATGGCCGCACTGGATGCAGAAAGGTTTTTGGCTTCCCAAGAATAGTTCTGAGTCTATATGATTCTAAAAGAACGGTGGTTCCTCGTGTTTCTAATTTGGATGTCCCTCTCCTTTGATATCACAGCACAGCAAAGAAAAGTGGACAAACAGAACAGTGGTCTTGTAGAACAATCTATTTCGGTTCCCTCAGGTGGCGTCCTTTTCGATGCCGATCAATATAGAAGTGAGCTGGAGAAGGCAACTGACACCTTGATATTCAAAGGTGAACTCGATCTGAGGAAGCGCTTGTCACTGGTAAGTGAAAACAATGATTCTTTTATTTGGGTACCTACCCATGTGATGGTGGAGGTGGCAGAAAAAGTATTGATAGATAGTATTTGGATTACTGCGTATGAATATTATGGTCTCTGGGACAGTCACAAAATAAATAGTTATGACTTTGATCCAAGAGAATTAAAGGATACCATACCTTTAAAATTATACAATTCCTTTTATGGTTCCGGGTGGAGTGCCCCTTTAGAACAAACCAAAATCAATTCTGATTTTGGAAGAAGGCATTACCGCTGGCACCATGGCACTGATCTGAAATTGAATATTGGTGATTCAGTGAGATCAGCATTTGATGGTATTGTTCGCATTACTTCTTATGAAAGGTATGGTTATGGACACTATGTAGTGGTAAGGCATAGGAATGGACTTGAAACCTTGTATGGACACCTTTCTAAAAAGGAAGTAAAGGTAGGGCAGGAGATAAGAGCTGGGGAGGTTTTAGGACTAGGAGGAAGTACTGGCAGAAGCACAGGTCCTCACCTTCACTTTGAAGTTCGTTATAAGGGGCTTTCAATAAACCCAATCGAAATTTTCGATTTTGATATTGGGAGGATTAGAGCACCAATCTATAACATAACTGCCCAAAGCTTTGATCATGAAATAAAGATGCGTGAAGCGATCTACCATCGGATAAGGAGTGGAGACAATCTGTCAGTGATCGCACAGCGGTATGGGGTTAGGGTGAGTCAGATTACCAGGTTAAATGGAATCAGCACCAGAACTATATTGCGAATAGGGAATCGATTACAAATACAATGAGAACTAAATAATTCATTTTAAATTAAGAAAAAATGAAACTGGATATTTTGGCCATAGCTGCTCACCCTGATGATATAGAGCTTTCCTGTAGTGGTACTTTGGCATCACATAGGGACAAAGGATATAGCGTTGGTATATTAGATCTCACGAAAGGAGAAATGGGAACCCGTGGAACGCCTGAAATACGTTTGCAGGAATCTGAAGTTTCTGCAAAAATCCTTGGACTTAGCGCCAGAGAAAACTTAGGTTTTAAGGATATTTATTTCAAAGATGATTTGGATCATCAGATAGCTATTGCCAAGGTGATACGTAAATACCAACCAGAAATAGTGTTGGCCAATGCAGTTGAGGACAGGCATCCTGACCATGGTAAAGGAGGGAGCTTGGCATCACATGCATGTTTTATTAGTGGTTTGAGGAAATTTGAAACCGAATTAGATGGAGTTTCTCAAGAGCCTTGGCGACCAAAATATATTTACCATTATATTCAAAATCAATACCTTGAGCCAGATTTGGTAGTAGATGTATCTGATTATTGGGAGATCAAAAAAAACAGTATACTGGCATTTAAATCTCAATTCCATAATCCAGACTCTAATGAACCTGAAAGTTTTATTTCCAGTCCCGAATTTCTTGATTTCATTGAAGCTAGGTCCCGTGAAATAGGGCATAAGATCAATGTAAAGTTTGGAGAAGGTTTTACAGTAGAAAGGGTAGCAGGAGTAAAGAATCTTTTTGATCTTATTTAATCAGAAATGGCCAACCATTGCTTCCCTATCACTAAGCCTCAGTCTCCAAATAACATGATTTTTTCGTGATAGCAACGCTTACCCAAAAATGATCGGAACAAGTTGCTTTCTCCTGTTTTCGAATCTGGGTTAAAAAGAGGCAGGACAGGTAATTGTGGATACCCATGATTAATCCGATCTGAAGGAAAAAACGGTTTTTCCGGCTTGCCAGTAAGGTATCAAGTACTAAGAATAGTATAGTCCTAAGTAGATTTATAACCAAAATCTGGCTTTCTAACATCTTATATTTGTCAGCCTATGATGCTTCTCCCAAGCTTTATCGTCTGGATTAATAGGCCCAGTTTAAACTACAATCAGGGAGCCAATCGCTCCATAGACCATCCCGACTTGTCATCATTGAGCTTGTACAATACTCTGTCATGCAAACGTGCCGGTCTACCTTGCCAGAATTCAATGGAAGTAGGAGAAAGGTGAAACCCCCCCCAGTTTTCTGGACGGATGATTGGTTCTGATTTAAATCTTTTCTCAAATTCATGCTGCCTTTCTTCTAAGTAAGTGCGATCTGGAATAACCTCACTTTGAGGGCTGGTCCAGGCACCTATTTGACTTTGCATGGGTCTGCTCTTGAAGTATTCGTCAGACTCTTCAGTTGAAGTTTTAGCGACGGTACCTTCTATTCTCACTTGTCTTTCTAATTCAGGCCAGAAAAATGTTAAAGAGGCCACAGGGTTTTTAGTAAGGTGGCGACCTTTATGGCTGGAGTAGTTGGTAAAAAAGACAAATCCGTCATCCGCACCTTTTAGTAGGACAATTCTACCGGATGGATGTCCGTTTTCATTTATAGTGCAAAGGTGCATCGCTGTCGGTTCATTGACCTGAGCTGTAATGGCATCCAATAACCATACTTTAAATTGTTTCAAAGGATCTAAATTTATATCATTTAAATTCAATTTCTTAGAAGAATATTCTATTCTTATGTCTGCTAATTTCATTTTATTATGATTTATGGCCAAAATTTAAGTTTGGAATGCAAATATATTGGTTTTAATTATTTTTACTTTATATTAATGCCTCATATAAACTGATTTTGATGGATGATACGTCCAATATAGCTCTTCAATCTGGGAGTTTGTTAATTTCTGAACCTTTCCTGCAAGATGAGAATTTTGTCAGGTCAGTTGTTCTATTGTGTGAAAATAATGAAATGGGTTCCTTTGGATTGGTACTAAATAAGTTGTCTATTTTTAAATTAGAGGAACTCCTGGAAGATTGTGATTTAGATAAGGAAGTTTATGTGGGAGGTCCTGTAGAACAAAATACCCTCCATTTTATCTATCACGGAGAGCAGCTGTTGGAAGATAGTGTTTCACTTGGAGAGCACCTTTGGTGGGGAGGAGATTTTACGGAATTGATAGGGAAAAATGAATTAGGCTTAGTTGATATTTCCGATTTCCGATTTTTTTTAGGTTATTCAGGCTGGGAAAATGGACAATTAAAAGAAGAATTAATAGATAATACATGGATTGTCTGTGATAATAGCCATACTAAAAACATCTTTACAGTTGCGCCTGACGATTTATGGAGGGTTATTTTGAAAAATATGGGAGGTGATTTCCAAGTATTAGCAAATTATCCGATTGACCCAAGACTTAATTAGCTCAAAATTGCTACTTTTGTTTAGTATGGTTTGAATTACGCATGAATATTTTAAATATTATGGATAAGGATAAAGAAATGTCTGAAAATGCAGACAAGGTTACTGACGAATTGGCGAATAGCCAAAAATCAGGAGAAGAAGCATCTGCCGAAAAACAGGAAGTACCAACCAGTGATGCTATGGACGAAAATTCAACAACTGATCAGGATAGTGAGGAGGTAGTTGCCGAAACTACCACTCCATCAAATGAAGTTCCAGATGATAAGGAGGATGAAAAGCCTTATGAAGATAAGGAAAAGACAGTAGAAGTGGAAGTTGAGTCTTCAAATAACACTACTGAGCCTGTGGCCCCAACTGAAGTCGTTGTAGCCAATAAGGAAGAGTCAGATGAGAATGAGGAGGAGGAAGAGGAATTTGATTTCCATAATTTTACCAAAACGCAACTTATCAAAACCCTAAAAGATTTTGCGAACGAACAACATTTTGTTCGGAGGGATGCGTTGGTTCAAGAAATAAAAAACCAATACGACGAATACTTTTCAAAGGAACAAAAACAAGCGCTGGAGCAATACCTGAAAGAAGGTGGAGAGATAGACGGTTTTGTCTATAGGGGCTCAGATCAAGACAAGGAGTTCTTTGCCTCCTATCAACTTTTTAAAGAAAAAAAACAGCAGCAGTTTAAAGACCTGGAGCGTTCCAAAGAAAAGAATGCCAGTGATAAAAACCAAATCCTTGATCAATTGAGGGCTATTGTAGACAGCGAAGAGACGACCAATAGTATAGAGACGATCAAAAAAATCCAGGATGAATGGAAAAAGATAGGGCCGGTTCCTCACAGTCAGAACAAAAACCTATGGGCTTCTTATAATGCCCTGATGGATAGGTTTTATGACAACCGAAGTATTTATTTCGAATTGAAAGAACTGGACAGGAAAAAGAATCTCGATAGTAAATCGGATCTTTGTCTAAAGGCAGAAGCTTTATCGGAAATAGAGGATGTGAAGGATGCAATAAAAAACCTGAATGACCTTCATGAAGAATTCAAACATATTGGTCCAGTACCTAGAGAGGAACAAGAAACTTTGTGGCAACGGTTTAAAGGTGCTTCCGATGCAGTGTACAACAAGCGGAAAGCCTATTATGATAGCCAAAGGGAAGTTTTCAAAGCCAATCAGGTAGTGAAAGAAAAGCTTATCGAAAAACTGGAGACTTTCAAAACTTTCAAAGCGGAAAAAATACGGGATTGGAATACCAAAACTAAGGAGATTCTTGCCTTACAAAAAGAGTGGGAAGGTATCGGTCCAGTACCTAGAGAAGCCGGTAAGGAAATTAATAAAACTTTTTGGGGTCTTTTTAAGCAGTTTTTCCACCATAAGAATCTTTTCTTTAAGGAGCTGGATGAAATAAGACAACTCAACAAAGACAAGGCAGAAACGCTAATTCAAAGTGCAGAAGGCTATTTGGAAAGTACCGACTGGAAAAATTCCTCCAACGAACTAATCCAATTGCAAAAAGAATGGAAAGAGCTAGGGCCGATGCCGGAAAAATATAGGGATGACCTGTACAGCCGTTTCAAAAAGGCATGTGATTCCTTCTTCGATAGCAGGAGGAATGCCAATAAAGAAACGAATAAAGCATTTGAAGATAACCTAGAAGAGAAAGAGAAGATTTGTCAGGCAATTTCGGATGCAGCTAAAGATGAAACCCAGGCGAGTTCAGAAAATTTAGAGAAACTTATCCAGCAATTCAATGAAATTGGTTTTGTGCCTAGAAAGAGCATGAAGGAGGTTTCTGCTAAATTCAATGATGCGGTAAATGAGTTCGTATTAAAATTAGAGTTGGAAGGCGAGAGCAAAGATGATTTCTTGTTCAGGCTGAATCTTAATAAACTCCAAGCAGATCCAAATAGCAATAATGTGCTTAACAAGAAAGAGCATGGTATTCGCAGACAAATCACTGATCTGGAAAACAACATAACCTTGTGGAGAAACAACCTTGAATTTTTTGCAGCTTCCAAGACAGCTGATAAATTAAAAGATCAATTTGATGAAAAGATTGACAAGGCAGAACAGGAAGTCGAGAAATTAAAGAAGAAGCTTTCGATTATACGGGAATTTTAATTCCTTCACTATGAGTAAAATAGCTATTTTGGTTGAAAATTGTCTCCAAAAATTTTGATTTCATAGGTCTATAAAACTATATTTGCACTCGCAATCAGGGAAAAAGACTTTCTGATCCCTGTTTAGTCAGGATGCTATTTATGTAGAAGCCTCCTTAGCTCAGCTGGTAGAGCAACTGACTTGTAATCAGTAGGTCGTTGGTTCGATCCCGACAGGAGGCTCATTTTAGAAGCCATTTACGATATTTTATTGTAAATGGCTTTTTTGTTTTTAATGAATTTTTTTGCTGTAAGGCCCATTTGATTATTTGATGTTTATCTCTGCCTGTCTCAAGGACGATGTCTACTACACTTATTTAAAAGAGCTAAATATTCACCTCGAACAACTTTAGAGATCCATTTACAACAAATGTAACCAGCTCCTGAAAGACGCTTAATTCAGGTAAAATAGACGCTAGAACTAGAGGTAGGTTTGAGGAACAAATAGACTTGTTTCTGTAGGAGGTAGTTAAAGTATTTCGAGAACCTATTTGAAACAATTATTAATGATTTTTCGATAACAATGAACAGGTATTGATGTTTTCTAGCCAAAATTCGGTTTACTACCAAAGCGTTCATAGTATTTTTTTGAAAAATAAGAGGCATGTTTAAATCCGACCTCTAAAACAAGGTGCTTCAATGAATGAACTTGTTTGTCTTCCAATCATTCTTAATATATATTTCACCTAGTCGATTATAAGAATATCCATTAAAGATTGTTTTTAAATTTCTATTGGGAATAAAATTGAATTAATTCATTGAAAATTGATAAATTCATTTTTTGTTAATTAAATGATCGTTTGTAAAGTTGAAAGCGAGCGTCATTCCCTAGAACTTATAAAATAACATGTCGAAGAATATTAAAGCCCTTTTTATAAATTTTTTTTTCCTAATCATTTGTATTATAGCACCTCAAGCAAATGCCGAGGCTGGGATCGAAGATGAAAGACTTGAGTCAGTCAATCCCAATGATTTTGAAGGCACGGACACAGAACGCATTGTAAAGGCAATACAAGCAGCAAATGGAACTTCTAATTTGGTGCGAATTCCACTTGTTAATGCCAACGGTACCAATATATGGATGATCGATAGCGCCCTATTATTACCAAGCAATATTACACTGATTTTGGACAATTGTACCCTTCAGCTTTCTGACATCAGCAGAGACAATATGTTCCGCTCGGATAATGTAGGAGAAGGTATTATTGATCCAGTTTGGAATGAAAATATAAATATTTATGGTGTGGGTAACGCAATCCTTAAGGGAGCAAACAACCCCCGAGCGACCGGAGATGGAGCAAGGATGATTACGTTGAACCCCAAGGAGGAGCAAGAGAAAGGAAATTGGAGGGTTAGTTATGGTAGTGATGCTGGAAAGCCTGGGGTGAAACAAAAAAGTGACTGGAGAAATATTCTGGTACTGATAGGCTACGTCAGGAACTTTAGTCTTAAAAACGTCAGGTTTGAAAACACTCATGGCTGGACCATTAGTTTTGAGCGCACAGTCGGTGCTGAAATATCTGATGTTACTATTTTCAATGAAGAATTTGTAACCATAAAAGGTGAACAATTGATGGTGTCGAATAAAGATGGGATAAACCTGAGGCAAGGTTGTAAAAACTTCAGGATCAATAATATTTCAGGAGTGACAGGAGATGATTTTATAGCCCTTTCTAATTTAGACACAAAACCTGATCAACCCCAAAAGAATGGTGACATCAATTCTGGCATGGTCACCGCCAGCAGGTGGTATGGACCAGAAGATGACATAGAGCAAGTAGTGATTACCAATATCTCTTGTGAAAACAAGTACCGTGCCGTGGCAATTAGAGCAAGTGATGAAGCTGGAATTCATCATGTTTATATCAATGGACTAATTTTCAGGTCAATAGATGATCGTTATGAAGCGATACTTATAGGTGGTACAGGCTACGGCAAAGAATCCTCACCTGGGAAAATCAATAACATCCATGCAATGAACATCATGGGAAATGGTCAATCCCTGGTAAGAATTCAGGCAAAAGTAGCGGATTGTCATTTTATGAATGGCATGTATACAGGTGTAAATGAAACTGCTACCCTTTATGAAATTGACGCATTGGAAACCAGTGGCATAACTGAAAATGGATGGATTAAAGTCAAGTAAGGGGTCTTTGTACTACTAAATACTTTATTCCTATAATTTAATTTCAATTAGTGATAATAACACCTTAGCTTTAGTTTTAAATAGAGGGTAAGTCTTTGAGTGTATAATTGGATAGTGGGACGGTTTGTTAAAATTACCAAAGCGAATCTAAATCACATTAGAAGTTTAGGGATGTTTTAAAGGAACATTTCAACTACTGCTGGTTAAATATTCACTAATAAAACATCAAAATTAGAAAAAAATGCTAACAACTTAGAAAACCACTTCCATCCAGATAGTTAGAAATAGAAAAACTTTAATTAAAATTTACCAATGGAAACTGTTAGAATCTCAAAATATTTTGTTTTTATTTTTTTAATGAGCCTTAGCTTTTTACTGCTAAACAGTACTGCTTTCTCACAAAGTAACCCCTCTAACCCATCATTGTTGGAGATTAACCCACCTGATGGGCCTTCCAACGATATGGTAAGTGCAATTGTAGGCGTTCGCCTGATAGATGGTCTAGGAGGTCCTGCTATGGAGAATTCCTCGGTTGTTATCAAGGGCAATAGAATAATTGAAGTAGGGCCTAAAAATAAGGTGAAAATTCCAGCAGGTGCCGAAGTAACTGATGGTACTGGGATGAGCCTTCTTCCTGGGTTAATAGACTCTCATTTCCACAGTGTCAATAACAATAAGGCGCTAAATTCACTTCTTAAAAATGGAGTGACCACTATGAGAGACCCAGGACACCCAATTAGGTTTTACCAATCACAACATTTTGCTACTGCAAAAATGCCCAGGGTATATGTGACTGGTGCGCATCTTGATGGCTATCCAGGCGTGTATGTTCAGCAGGCTACTTTGATAAGGAGTGGTGATCATATCAGATCACAAATTGGTGAGTATGTAAAAAATGGAGGGTCTGGCATAAAAATTTATTTTAGACTTCCTTTAAAATATTTTGAAACGGTTATCAAAACAGCAGATTATTACAAGATTCCTGTGGTAGCCCATTTGGAATTGGTAGATGCTGATGATGCTATTATGGCTGGATTACGCGGCATTGAACATGTTACTTCTTTTGGTACTTCGTTGGCTGATCCAGAAGATGCTGAAGAATTCAGAAATGCTGTCCAGGAAGACAGTAACAATAGGAGAGCTGGAAGATATCTGCTATGGTCAAAAATTGACTTGTCTTCTGATCGGGTAAAAGAAGTGATTGAATTTGCAGTCAAAAACAAGGTAGTATTGTCACCTACACTTGCAACATTTGAAAAGCAATTTGGTGACAAAGAAGTGAAGGATTATGAGGCAAAGGGGTTTAAAAACATGCATGATTTTGTTGGCATGGCACATAAAGCTGGAATGAGAATTGTTACTGGCTCTCACAATACAGGGAAATATGTTACCCGAGGGTTTGCTTATCAGAGAGAACTGGAGCTATTTGTTGCAGCTGGTTTAACGCCTCTAGAAGCACTTTCCAGCAGTACAATTTACAACGCGGAATATTTTGGTACTAAGGATAGATTGGGGAGTATAGCGCCTGGTAAATTGGCGGATTTGATTTTAGTAGAGGGTGACCCTTCAGTAGACATTAAGTCCATGTATTCCATTAAGAAGGTCATGCTAAATGGAGATTGGGTAGACAATAATGAAGTAGTTGATTAAGTCCAAATGTGGGCAATAGGATTCAAAAATATTGTTGAAATTACAAGGCATTTAGTTGAGCTGAGGGTTTATATTAAGTATCCCGTCAAAATTTAACCAATGAGTAACAATTATATCTTCATTACAAAAGAACGCACACAGTCAATACTTTGTGCGTTCTTTTTGATTTTGACCTAGAATAAAGTCAACTGTGAATTCTCCTTCATTTAAACCAGAATAGGTAATCGCCTATTTCGGGTTAAACATTAACCTGACTTAGGCATAGAAATGGTGAGATCAAAAACGACTAGAATTAGTGGGTCATGATGTGATTTAGTAAGCGTTTGCCTAGCCAGTGGCATCCACTTCCAAATTGTATTTTGACAATAAGCCAGGAAGTCCAGACAGAGAGAATTTTGCTTTTTTGATCTTGTTATTCTCTGGGTCCAGACTAAAGTTAATGGATGTTCTGAAATCCGCTTTTTCCAATAGGGTATTAAAAAAGGTGGCGTTTAATAAGTCACAACGCTCAAAAATAGCGAAAGTCAGATCTGCATTTGAGAAATCCACATCCTTTAATGAACAATGATCAAATTTGATCTTTTTTAGGTTCTTAGAATGAAAAACGGAGTAATCAAGATTGCAACCAGTAAAGGAAGCGGAAAAAAGGAAGTCGTCGCATTTACTGAAATCAATTCCCATGATTTTGCATTGATGAAATCCTACACTTTTAAAAGCGGCATCAGCAATATTCGTAAGGGAAAAGTTACAATCAACAAACAGACAATCCATAAATTCTATTCGCCTTAAATCACTATTGGAAAAGTTGCAACTTGTGAATTTACAATTGTCATAGGATTCACCAGCCATTCGGCTTTCAGAATAATTGACTTGGTCAAAATGCTCTTTCTGAAATGATTCAACTTCCATAAACTTAAATTAATGATGGATTTTAGGTGATTAGCAAACCTTGAAAAATTGCTTTAAGAAGCGAAAATAAGTCATAATTTTCATTAAAAAAATTGCCAAGACAAGTATTGTCATTGGGGATATTTAATGAATCTAATACCAGGATTTTAAAATAATTTGCCTTAAATAAAAAGTGGGTGATAAAACGTTTTTTTGTGGTGAATAATTGGAAAATGCTCTGGTTAAAGAAATAGGAAAGTCTAAATAATCATAATCTAGTACTCCAATTTGAAACTCTGGAGATAGGAAATTATACATGGATTTTTCGACTTCTGCAATAGAAATAAAAAGTAAAAAGATAGCCAGTAAATTGGTTAAAACTATTCTGATTAAAAATATCCTTATGTTATACTTCCCAATTTCCTCAGCACACAATTAGAGAAAAAATAACAGAAAGGCTGACCGTTTACAAAAGTAAATACCACTTTAATACAAAAATAGGTAAGTATTTAGGTTTTTTATGACCTGAATTCCCAGTAAAAAATAGACGAGGTTTTGGTCATAAAAATTTAAGAGAGGTGGTTTGGTAGTTCTTCAAGATAGAGGGTTGTTCCTATATGTTTTTTAGTATAGGACTATTTAAAGCCTTTAAAAAAGGGAAGGATAAGGAGTGGTAATTGTTTTAGAAACAATAAAAATAACTTAATTTCCTTGTCCTATATAATTCAAAATGAGTATAAAATTAATGAATAAAAGAGAATATATGTGTGGAATAAATATTTCGTTTTAGGATAAAAAACACCAATAAATATTTTGTAGCTACGCAACTTAATAATATATTACCTAATAAAAATTTTATTCTTTTAAAATAATTTATAGTTGGGACTTATGAAAAATAGTAAACGAATACCTGAAAAGTTTCATTTTTAACAATTTACAAAAATGACAATCCTTATTTTAGGCCTTTTGGTAGCCTTAACATCTTGTAAAATGAGCGATGATGGCGACGACGATGATGGTAAAAATGGGAGAATTTATGATTTCTTTTAATGCCAATGGAACTTTGCAAGAGTTCACATCAGATCATTTCCCACAAGGAAGTATTTATGACAATGGTACCCAATATACAGCAGTTCGTTCTGCTAGTTCGGTTGGTATTCAGGTTTTGGACAATAAAACAATTACAGCTAAGAGTTATACTGGCTATTCATTAACGCAAGCGACACAACAATCTTCCTCTATTGTTTCAGGGGTCGTAGTCGGTTATAATGAGGCCAAACTAGCCATTCAACTTTAGGTCTGGATCCTGATGTTACGGTGGTAATAAGTGAAATTACAGCAACTCCAATGCGCGGAACATTTAGTGGAACACTTAAATCAAGCGGAGAAGAGAATTTGGTTGTTACCAATTGGGAATTTTATGTGCCACGTATAGAGGTAGTTGGTTAGGAATCTATTTAACACAAAATTAATTACTTCTTTGCTGTTTTCTTTTGGTTACACTACTTCCTAAGAAGAGTCAGGAAATCCTATGCCTAATCTGACTTAAAGGCTGAATTAGCACTTAACTTCCTAGCCATATATAGATCAAAATTGTAACGATGCATAATCCTAGAGAAACTGGTTTTGCATATCGCCAAGGTTTCATTTCCAACACGGGAGGTTTTTTAATGAATTTATTAGGCTTACCTGGGAAGTAATGACTGACGGCAAACATTACCAAAAGGTTGATCACAAATTCAATGGCCCAAATATGAATAAAGTGTATTCCTGAATCAAAAATGAAGGAGGTCAACAAGTAAAATGAAAGTCCAGTGACTAGACCTACCTTGGCACCATTAGCAGTTATCTTTGGGATAAAAAATCCGGCAATTAGAATAGAGGCTATAGGGATAAAAAAGATACCATTTAATTGTTGCATCAACTGGTACAATCCTTCAGGGGCATTCCCAACAAGAGGTGCTATTAAAATCGCAAATACCGCCAACACCAGAGAGCTTAAACGGCCCACCATTACAAGCTTTTTATCGCTGGAATTAGTATCTATTAGCTTTTTATAGATGTCTAAGCTAAATATTGTAGCAGCAGAATTTAAAACACTATTGAATGTACTCAATATGGCACCTAGAACTACTGCTGCAAAAAAGCCCAGCAATCCCAAAGGCATTACACGCATCAATAATACCGGATAAATAAAATCCTGGTTGTCATAATACAAGTCACCATAATAATAGTAAGCGATTATCCCAGGTACCACGATAATTAATGGGATAAAAATTTTCATCACTCCTGTAAACAACAACCCTTTTTGGGCCTCTGCCATGTTTTTGGCACCAAATGCTCTTTGTATAATGGTCTGGTTCATTCCCCAGAAATACAATTGGTTGATCATTAGCCCTGTAAAAATAGTACTAAATGGCAAAACTGAATCCGCTTTTCCTATCACATTGAATTTTTCAGGGACATAGTCATAAACTTTTGTTATCCCATCTATAATGTTGCCATCACCAATGTCCCAGAGAGCAAGTACAGGCACCATTAAACCACCTATAAGCAGGCCTACAGCATTTATGGAATCAGACAGAGCAACGGCTTTTAAGCCGCCAAATATGGCGTAGATGGATCCAATTACGCCTATAGTTACTACTGTAATCCAAATGCCTTCAGATCTACTTACATTTAATACTTCGGAGACATTAAAGATACTTTCCAGATTAATGGCTCCAGTATAAAGCACAATCGGAAGTAAAGTGACGACAAAAGAAACCATCAATAAAAAGGCTACAATTGTTTTTGTGGTACTGTCATACCTTTGTTCTAGGTATTGGGGGATGGTCGTCAATCCCATTTTGAGGTAAATGGGTAGGAAGTAAAGGGCTGCTATGACCAAAGCGATAGCACTTGTCACCTCCCAGGCTATTATGATCATTCCATTTTTATAGGCAGACCCATTTAGCCCTATAAGGTGTTCAGTAGAAATATTTGTAAGAATCATTGACCCCGCAATTACCCCTCCTGTCAACGATCTTCCTCCTAGGAAATAGCCATCTCTGGAGCTGATGTCATCCTTTCGTAACTTGTACCAGGAAAAAAATGCAACAAATAATGTGAATCCTACGAAGGTTATAGCAGTGAGCATAATATAAAATTAAATTGCTGCCCAGCGTTTGATGGGCAGCAATCAAGGTTTGGGTCTATTGTTAGTGGCAATTAAAATTTCAAAGTTGCAGGAAGATACTTGGCAACCAGGTCTTCATAATAGGGTCTCAGTGCTTTGGTGTCTGGTGGAACAGGTAACTTGGAATACAAATCATAAGGATTGAATTTGTCTACCCATTTAAACATTTCTCGGTCATGATCGCTCATCAGATGGTCGTAGGCATTTTCCCTATGCTGTGAATAAAAAGAATGGTACCGGATCATGTACAAGGCAGGTTCTGGGAGGTAGTCTTTTACGATTTGGTAAAGGTATTCATCATGGCCCCAAGACATTTTTACATTATCAAGGCCAGTATTTTTCTCATAGATACCATATTTTGTATTGAAACGCTCGTCCTTGCTATCAGGGTTTGCATCAAAATATTCTGGGTATACAATCTTGTCCGAATGTTTGCAGCCTACAGGGAATGTGTCTCCAACCACCGCCCATTGAGGTTCGTCAAACAAACACAATACCTTACCTAAATCATGTATAAAGCCAGTAAGTACAAACCAATCAGGATGTCCATCTGCTCTTATAGCTTCCGAGGTTTGAAGCAGGTGTTGGAGTTGATCAAGACTTGTGTCCGGATCAGAATCATCCACAAGTGTATTGAGGTACTCAATGGCCTCCCAAAAAGGCATCTCCTTTTTGTCAAATTTGAGAAATTCCTCTTGTTTTTGAGTAACAAAATCAACGGTCTGGTATTGATGATTGAGGCGATAAAATTCCTTGACTGTTGCTACGCGTTCAGAGTCATGGTAATTGCGGTAATCAGTTTTGCTTTTGGCCTCTTCGGACTTTGGCTTGGGATACCTTACTTTCAAATCAGCCTCCCAATCTTCAATATTGTCGAGTGGGGCATTCTCTTTATCTGTCAATTCCTGTCGCATGAATTAAAGGTTTATTATCAGTGCGTTAAAGTTAGAAAAAACAAATCAATGTTTGATCCAAAATTATAATTTCTCTATAAATTTAACAAAAAACTAGCTTCTATGGTTTGTTCGTAGATTAATTTTTTCATTGACAATAAATCATGATAACCAAATTATCTACTGTCGAACCATTCCTCATTAATTCTTCAAGTTCGGGATAAGCTAACCTTCAAAGCTTCCTTAATCATTTTGAGTGCCTGGGTATTGACTTCACTATCACTTTTGATCTCAAGGAGCTTTGGACTAACTGATGTTTGGAAAAACGCTTTCAGTGCCAATTGTAGTTCTTCCATGGTTTGTACCTTTTGGTACTGGAATCCAAATTCGCTTGCCAGGTTATCACCACTCAATTTTTGATGGGTTTCAAAATATTCGGCCATCTCAGGCAATGCTGCCGGCCCATCTATCATTCTAAAGATGCCTCCGCCATGATTATTAAATAGGACCAACCGTAAGTTTGGTAAATTATATTGATGCCAGAAAGCATTTCTGTCGTAAAAAAAAGCCATGTCTCCAGTGAGTAACACTACTGGCTCCTTCGTCGTAAAGGTACAACCTACTGCTGTACTATTTGACCCGTCAATTCCACAGGTGCCTCTATTGCATATTATTTCAAGGTCATCTCCCCTAAGCCCCAAAAAGTTTACATTCCTTATGGCCATACTGTTGGCTATGTGTATTTTTCCGTAGGAGGGAAGGGCGTGTAATACTTTTCCCAAGGCTTTCAACTCCCCAAAGGGCGCATTTTCAAGAACAGTGGGTAAATTGTTTTTTATGGCGGTATTTTTATTCAGCCATTCATTCTCAAAACCCGAGTCCACCTGCTGTGATTCCTTTTGAAAGAAATCCAAAAAAGAGGCTGGGCTCAGCCGAATAATTTGGCTAAGATGCTGAAAAGGATCTGGAACCTGCCCTTGTGGCTGAATGTGCCAATGTGCTATTTCGTGCTCCCTTAAAAAAAGTTTTAAAGCTTTTGAAATGATAGATTTACCAAAGCTGATTATCAGATCTGGTACCATTTCACTGGTCTGATTTGCTAAAAAGAAGTCATGGTGTTCAATCGTATTTTCCTGAGACATATTACTGATCACATCTGTAACTACCACCGCATGATGGTTTTCAGCAATTGTTTTCAGTAAATTTTTGATTTTCTCATCAGGCCGCTGTTGACCTACTAGGAGCAATACTTTTTTGTACTTATTTAGTTGTGTTTTAATCTGAACGGCACTTTCCTCTTTTAATGTGGTGGTTATTTGATGAAGATCTAGAGCCGGCTCAAGGTCTGTAACTTCAAAAGGATACCTATCTTCATGGGTAGGATAAAATGGCTCCCTCAACGGAATGTTGATGTGTACGGGGCCCATAGGGGTTTCATTTGATTTGATTATGGCTTCCTTTGCTATTCTTTTAGCATGCCATAGTTTATCGGGATGGGAAACCTCATCCGGAAAGGCAAAGCTTGTCTTGATATAAGCACTGTATAAATTTTCCTGGCGAATGGTTTGACCATCCCATTGTTCAATCCATTCGGTAGGTCTGTCTGCTGTTAATACCAATAAAGGGATTTGCTGGTAATAGGCTTCTGCAATAGCTGGCCCATAATTCAATGCTGCTGAACCACTGGTGCAAATGAGCACTACCGGCTTGTTGCGTTGCTGGGCCATACCCATGGCTATAAATGCGGCAGACCTTTCATCAGGAATTACCCTGCAATGGATGTCAGGGTGGCGGATAAAGGCAAGGGAAATAGGCGCACAGCGCGATCCTGGAGAAAGTATGGCTTCAGTGATGCCACTATTGGCACAGATAGAGGCAAGGTAGGTGAGTTGGGGAAGTATCAAAATTACATTTCGGGTTGAATAAACTGTCCAATAATATTACATTTCATTTCAGTCTCTTCCCATTCTTTTTCCGGTACTGAGTCTTCAGTAACACCTGCACCGGCAAATAGCAAGGTTTCTTTATTGTCTAATTTGGCGCAACGGAGATTAACATATAATGATGTTTCCTCATTCATGTTTACAGGGCCAATGAAGCCTGAGAAATAGGCTCTATCAAAGATTTCCTCTGATTGTAGAAATTTCATTGCGTTTTCTTTGGGCATGCCGCAAATGGCCGAAGTAGGGTGCAAAAGTTCCAGCATCACACTGCCTAGCTGGGGGAAGTTTGTGTTTTTCATGTCCACAAAAAATTCAGATTTAAGGTGTAGTAGACCTCCAGCCATAGTGGTTTTTGGGCCTATCTCGCGGTACTCCCTAAGTCGGATTTTTTTGAAGCAGTCCACAATGTAACGGCTTACCAATGCCTGCTCTTCTATTTCTTTTTGTGTCCAAGCCACATTTTTAAGAGGGTCTTCCCCTTTTGCTTTTTGCGTTCCAGCCAAAGCCATGGTAAAAAATTCATCGCCTTTGGTTTTAATCAGTGTTTCGGGACTTGCTCCGATCCAAAGTCCTGTTTTCTCACTATAAAAGCAATTGATAAAGGCATTTGGGTAAGTTTCGCAAAGAGA
>Ga0222651_1000279_pt1 | contig 36598 bp, 31 predicted proteins | sample AntAcemetagen369_FD_179855 | JGI IMG/M metagenome (GOLD analysis project Ga0222651, IMG submission 179855) | Saline water microbial communities from Ace Lake, Antarctica - #369 | ecosystem: Environmental > Aquatic > Non-marine Saline and Alkaline > Saline | place: Antarctica: Ace Lake...
ATTTTTTTGTTTCATTTTTTTTTTTTTTAGTTTTAACTAAATAATTATTTAACTTAAATTTTTATATAATGAAAAAGCTAATTAAAAAACCGGTTCTTTTATTGGGTTCTCTGGGAGTTCTGATGGGGCTGGGTTTTGTTTCTAGTAATAGCTCAGAGGTAGTTGCAGAAGGAGAAATAGAATGGTGTGAATTTATTGATCATCCTCAATTTCCAGGTTGCTTGGCGCCTGTAAATACTAAACCGTGTATTTGCGATTATTGTTAATGTTAATTAAAAGGATAAGTGATTTTGAGGGATAATTTCCCCACTTATCCTATTTTCATGGAAAAATATGAGATTTATTCTTTTAATGCTTACTATTTTATTTTTAAGTTGTGAAAATAAAAATAAAAACAAAAAAATTAGTTACAAAGACTTTTCTATTTCTATTCCCATAAAGGGTACCATTCCTTCAAATCCTGGAATTACTCAACTCATTGAATCAGATTCAGGAAACTACTTATTTATTTACAATGGTTATAATAAAAGTTATAATTATTTGGCATTTGATTCTGGTAAACCTGTGCTGGAAATACCATTGACATTTGATGAAAAGGATGGGGTAAGACAAATATCTGGAGGCAGTCTGACATCTGAAGACAGTATCTGGAATTTGGCTAGCCCTTCAAGTATAATACTCATTAACGCAAAAGGAGAAGTGCAACTTAAAAAAGAATTCATAAATGAATTGAATCCTGTAAGATACCTGACGGCATTTCAACATAGGGCGTTATTTAAAAATGGTAATAAAGTCTATGGTACTCAACCGTTATTTGCAGATCACCACAATATGAAAAAAGAAGATATCAAAAGCCATCAATTATTTTTTAGTTATGATATCGATACAGACAGTGTTGAATGGTATGATGTTTTTTATCCGGATGGTTTCTGGGATAACGGAAAAAAACTGTCCGAATTTTCTTGGGCAAAAAGAGAAAATAAATTGTACATCGCTCCTTGGTATGACCATCAAATCCAGGTTTTTGATTTGGGTACAAATAAAATAATCGATAGGAAAGAGGTCAAATCAAATTATGTCAATAGCTTTTTATATGTTAATGAATTACCGGAAAATCAAACTAAGGGATTTATAGACAGGCTGATTTATGACAGGTATGAGTCCCTTATTTATGATAAGTACCGTGATGTGTTTTATAGGATATTCCTTCCCGGTATTGAAATACTAGAAGATTTTTCTATGGAAAAGCTAAAAGATCTAAATTGGTTTAGGCCAGATGTTGGGGTTATGGTTTTGGACAGTGATTTAAATATTCTTGGAGAAGCTGTATTTAAAGAGTATGAGATTTTTGGTGCCTATAATTACTTCGTTGGAGAGAAAGGATTATATCTTTCAACTAATAATGTTTTTAATTCTAATTTTGATGAAAACCACTTGAATTATAAACTGATAAAGTTTGATATCAGTGATTAGTTATTGTGAAATTTTAACTGAGCTGTTTACTCAAGGGGTGTTAAAAATATTATTTGATTGAGAAAAATGAAGAATGAAAGTCTTTTATAGGTATTGCCTAGTTGATTATGATAATGACTCTTTTATCCAGCTGCCGGAACGATCAGGGCAAAACTTATATGGATCACATGAGGATGGATTTGCAAATTTATAACATTATATGCTGGATTTCAGGAGGCTATAAACCTTTCAATTTGGTATAAGAACAACCAGAATATTGTTCTTTCTAATCATTTCGAACCCTTCTTAAATTAAGTCAAAGGATAGTATGGAACATAAATAAAGAATAATATTTTAATTATGGTATTATTTTACACTATTTTATATTTGAATAGTGTAACAAAAATTCAAATTTAATTTTGTTTTCTCGTTTTTTTTTTAGTTTTAACTAAATAATTATTTAACTTAAATTTTTATGTCTACGAAAAAGTTATTAAAAAAACCGATGTTATTGATGGGCTCACTCATAGCTGTTATGGTATTAAGTTTTATAGAAAGTGGAAATAAGACTGTGAAAGCCCAATCTGAAATTTTATGGTGCGATTACTATGATGCTCCTGGAGAACTTTATGATGGTTGTAAAGCACTTATGGAATATACACCTTGCATATGTGAAAATCAATGTTAAACTCACTGAGAAAATCATAAATTATTTTAAATATTACCTTAACTAATTTTTCTAATTGTAGTAATTAATGTATGATTTATTCTTTACCAGTACCCTAAAAATGGTTAGTGTTTTATGGTTCCTAATTTTCCTTAAATAATTAATTTAATTGAGGGTTTGATTCAACCTTTATATAGATATCTGTAGTTTAATGAAATTAATTAATTTGATAAAATCATTGACAGATAAAAATTGCGAATGGTTTTTACATTAGTCTGATTATTACATAATTGTGAATGCAAAATTAATGTTTGTTCACTTTCTGTTTTGATCCTGCCAGTCAAAGCAGGAAAATAAATCTAATGGCATCAATAAGAGCTTGCTTAATTCACATGGATCTAAGTGGGATAAAAAAATAAGTGTCGATAAAATTTAAATAAAGTAAAAAAAATAAAACATTATTAATTTAAATATATTAATAAAATTCTAAATATTTGTTTCAATTTTAACCTTTATTTTATGAGAAAGTTATTTAAAAAACCTATTTTATTATGTGGAACAGTTGTAGCTGTTCTGGGATTAATTTTTACGGATAGTGGGAATAAGACTGTGAAAGCGCAATCGGATATTAAATGGTGCGATTGGATTGATACAATACCTGGGTATCCATATGATGGTTGTAATGTAGATATGTTATGGACTCCTTGCATATGTGAAAACCAATGTTAATTCTGTTTAGGCTATTATTTAAAATAATTTATTATTTTAAATAATAGCCTAAAATTTTTGGTTATATATTTTATTTAATGTTCTATGCAATGGTCTTGTGAATTTTTATTTGAATTATCACATAATTAATTAGGTTAATTAAAATTTTATATTTGCAAAGATTCGATTATAAATATAATTGAAGGTTGGTAACAATCTTTTGGATCTCCAATCTGGATTTTGTGAATCGGTCGAATTGAAAGTGTTTTTTACTGTTCTTATCAGCGGATTACACTCTACTAAAGCATAAATATTCAGTATTATGAATGTGAAAATAATAATCATTTTCCTAATGTTTTGTTCTTGCCAAAAAAGACAAGCTAATGATTCATTGGAAGTTATAGTTTTAAAGGAGATTAAAATTAAACCTGAGGATAAGACAGTACCTAATCCGGCTTTTATTCATTTAGTTGAATCAGATTCAGGACGATACCTGTTTTTATCAAATTATCTTTCTAAAAAATTACAATTTTTGAATCTGGAAAATGGAATACCGGTCAAAGAGATCAAATTACAATATGATGGCCCAAATAGTATACGCAATTATACCGGTATAGCTGGTTTGGAAAAAGACAAGGTGTGGCTTACTTTTTCTCCCTATGCCATTGGTTATTTCAATTATGATGGAGAGATCCAGTTTAAAACAGAAATTGCGCCAGGAGCAGTTGATATTGGTTATGTAAGTTCAGATTTTCATCAGGAATTGTACCAATATCAGGACAAAGTTTTTGGGATGCAGCCGAAATTTATGAATCATCATTATATGGAAAAGTCAGCTATCCAAAAGCATTCTTTGGTCTATAGTTATGACATGAATTCCGGTCAAACCAGATGGTATGATGTTTATTATGCTGAAGATTATTGGGAGGATGGGAAAAAACCTTCTAATTTTTCTTGGGCAAGAAGAAAAGACAAGCTTTATATCGCACCATGGTATGACCATGAAATCCAGGTTTTTGATATGAAAATAGAGCAGTTGGATAATCGGGTTGTTGCCAGATCAAATCATATCAGTGACTTTTCCTATTTAAATGAGATCCCTGGAACTCATGAAGAAGGATTGAATAATAAATTAAGTCATGATAATTACGGGATATTGCTTTATGATAAGTACAGAGATTGTTTCTATCGCTTTTTTTATCCTGGTTTTAGGGATGATAAGGACTATGCAATCGAGCAGCTTTGGAGCCTTAACCGTGACAGGCCCTTTACAGGCGTGATGGTCTTGGATAAGGAATTGAATGTACTAGGAGAACATGTCTTCGATAAATTTCAAGTACATGCTTCTTCCAATGTTTTTGTAGGTGAAGAAGGTTTATTCCTCTCCCTTAACAATGAAAACAGTCCTGATTACGATGAGGACCATTTAAGATATATGGTGGTTCAATTTGAGGTGGGGGAATGAGAAGAAATAGCATTTATTATAGTAATGCCTTTGGATTTATTCGTTCTTTCTTGTGTAATCGGCATTGCAAATGCCTCAATTTCTTTTAAAATAGATAAATGGGAATAGCTCTAAACAATTCCCGGAGGAGCTTTATCAATTAACTGTTAATTCTATAATTAAAATTAAAATAATTATAGTTAAAAAATATTGGGTAGATAAAATTATTTATAAAAATTAAATTAGAATAATATTTCCCGAAAGAGAAAAATGTATTTATTATGTCAACATGGTAGTTGCTTTATATGATTTTCAAAAAATAATATATTGTAAATATGTGTTTTATATGGAATTAAGTTTTGTTTATTGGAAAATATAGATTGGTTAAATTTTGTAGTTTCATTTTTTTTTTAGTTTTAACTAAATAATTGTTTAACTTAAATTTTTATACTTATGAAAAAGTTAATTAAAAAACAGTTTCTTTTATTAGGCACTTTGGGAGCCTTGATTGGTTTAGGGTTTGTATCCAATCAAAGTGCAGAGGTAAATGCACAAGGTTCAGTAGAATGGTGTGATTGGAGAGATATGCCGGATTACCCTGATATAGATGGATGCCAAATTCCCATTTGGCATGTGCCGTGCATCTGTGAGGATCAATGTTAAGGTAAGATTTGTCGGTCGCTGATTTAATCATCGGCTGACAATTAAGTTTTTGTATTTTTAAAAGACTCTTGATGAAATTAAAAATAATAATTGGTTGTCTATTATTGTTTTACTCTTGTCAGAGCCAGCAGGAAAGTAAAACCATTGATATTACTGTAGTGAAGGAACTGATAGTTGAACCGGAGGTTCTTATGTCGCCAAATCCAGCTCCTGCTCGTTTGATAGAGTCAGATTCTGGTAAATATTTGTTTTTTTTAAACCATATTTCTAAAAATTTACAATTTTTAAACTTAGAAAATGGGAGAATAGTCAAAGAAATTGTAATGGAATATGATGGGCCGAATAGTATGAGTAATCGTACTGGAGTTGCTCTTGTAGAAAAAGATAAAATTTGGGCAACTTTTAAGCCGCATGCCATTGGTTATTTCAACTATGAGGGCGAAATCCAGTTTAAAAAGAATATACCACCTGGAGAGATCAATATTACCATTGTTCTTTCGGACTTTCATCAGGAGCTTCACCGCTACGGTGATAAGGTATTCGGTATGCAACCGCTTTTTATGGATCATCATGGAATGGGAAAGGAAGACATTCAAAAGCATTCTCTGGTTTACAGTTATGATATGCGTTCAGGTCAGACCAAATGGTATAATGTATATTATGCTAAAGATTACTGGGATAAAGGGAAAAAGGGTTCCAATTTTTCCTGGGTAAGAAGAGGGGATAAACTCTATATTTCACCTTGGTATGACCATGAAATCCAAGTGTTTGATATGCAGAAGGAACAGGTGGTTAATAAGGTTGAGGCAAGGTCAGATCATATCAATAGCTTTTATTATGTGAATGAAATTCCTGGTACACACGAAGAAGGGTTAATAGGCTTTTTAAATAATGATCTATATGGGATAATTCTTTACGATAAGTATCGGGATTGTTTTTACAGATTTTTTTATCCTGGCTATACGGACGATGAAGCCTATACAATAGAAAAACTGTGGAAGCTACGACGTGCCAGGCCTTTTACAGGTGTGATGGTCTTGGACAAGGATTTAAATGTCATAGGTGAGCATGTTTTCGATAAATTTCAAGTACACGCTTCTTCCAATGTTTTTGTGGGAGAAGAAGGTTTATACCTCTCGCTTAACAATGAAAACAGTCCTGATTTTGATGAAGATCATCTAAGGTACATGGTGGTTCGGTTTGACGTGGAAAAATGATAAAAAGCAGGGTGTATTTTATATTTATTTTGGTTACGGTTTTTTTATCTGGCTGCCAGAATGATCAGGGCAAAGCATATATGGAGCGAATGGGAATGGAAAGCGATCAATATACCTCCTTTGCTATTGTGCTGGACTATGGTTGCCACACCTGTAAGGATCGGTTTTATGAATATGTCCTTGAAGCATATCCAGAAAAAAGTGCGTTGGTTTTTAAGCGCAAACCAGATCAAGCTACACTTGTAAATAACAAAGAACTGTTAGGCAAAGCCTTTGTTTTTGTTGACTCGCTTGATATTTCCTATGAGATGGGGATTACGGAAAAGAACACCGAACTGGCATTATGGAAAAATGGAAAAGTGGAGACCTTTTCCTTTCTGGAATATAAGGAATTGATCAAAGCCTTGGAATCAAACCAAACAAACGTTGGAAATTAATGGCTCCGGTTCTGTTTGTCATATTAGATACCGCAAGCCACCTGAATGCTTCTTTTAAAATGGCACATGCCCTCCAATCCCATGGCCATCAGATTGTTTATCTTGGCAAACTTTCAAGCGAAAAAATGATCAAGCAACAGGGGTTTGACTTTCTTGTTCGATCGGAGGATTTCCAGCCTGGAATAATAGCTGGGAAGGTAGATAGTAGCGAACAAGTAAAAGAAATAATGGAAGAAAATTTTATTGGTAAGAATTTTTTTGAAGAAGCGATATCCCAATATAAACCAGAGCTGATACTCTTAGATACCTCGCTGATTTATTATGTGGTACACTTGCTACAGCGCAATATTCCTATCATTACCGTTTCGACCAAGGTGTGTCAGGACAAAACTGCCTTTGTCCCACCTTTTCAGTCCAGCTTTATCCCTTACACACGCAATATACTATCATGGCTAAAAGTGGAGTTCATCTGGATCCTTCATTTGCTAAGAAAACAATGGAAAAATTATCTTGACAATGCCAGCCCCGTGCAAATAAGTTGGGTTTATTTGGCAAAGAAGTATTTGAGGCAAAAAGAAACCAAAGTTGTTTTAAGGATGAATTTAAAGAGAAGCAGTCATTTGGGATTGGAAAACACCCCTGAACTTATACTTTCGCCAAGACATTTTGACTTTCCTCGATCAATTCCTAAAAACCAAAGGTATATGGAGCCGGTTGTGGATGTAAGCAGAAAAGAAGACCCAAATGAAATAGCTCAAATAGATAAGATTTTGTCCGCTACTCACAAAACGGTTTATTGCGCAATGGGATCGTATGACATTCGACATCGGATGGATCGGGCAAAATTCTTTGTGAAATTAATCAATATTTTTCTACTGCATAAATCCTGGCGCCTGGTGCTTTCTTTAGGCAAAGATTTGGATCCATCAGGGTTTACTTCTGTTCCTGATAACGTATTTCTTTTTCAGTCTGTTCCTCAGCTATATGTAATAAAACAAGCAGATTTGGTGATATCTCATGGAGGCATGCAGACGATTACGGAATGCATACTTTTACAAACACCCTTGCTGGTGTTTCCACTTAACCAGGAACTTGACCAGCCAGGCAATGCAGCGAGGATCGTTTACCATAAAATTGGTTTACGGGGAAATCTCAAAAGCGACAAGCCCAAAGTCATTGAAGACAAAATTGATATGCTTTTATGCAATAAGGATTATTATGAAAACAATATAAAACACCTGAAACGGGAAATGCTTGATTCGGGTGATTTTGATAAAGGTATTAAATTTATTGAATCCTATATGCAACGACATTCCAGCATCCATGAGCAAGTCTAATTTACTTGAATACCTATTGTTTTTCCGCAAGAAAAAAGTAGCATCATTGATGTTAAGCCCTGCTAGTTGGATAACGAAAGCCATCCACAATGAACAGGCAAATGTACTTCAAATCGGCTCAAATGATGGGAAGACCAGGGATCCTTTATTTAGGATTATGGCCGAGAGAAACCAATGGAAAGGCTTGTTTGTAGAACCGGTTCCCTATTTATTTGAGCGACTGAAAAAAAATTACCTAAACCTTGATAGACCCGAAAGGTTTCAATTCTCCAATCAGGCTGTCAACAAGGGATCAGAAGAAGACTTTTACTATGTAGATAACCATGCCAAATATGTAATCCCTGATCTACCTGAATGGTACGATCAGATAGGATCTTTTAACAGGGAACATATCCTTGGGCATATGGAAGGTAAGGTTGAGCCTTTTATCCAAAAGATAAAGATCAGAGGAATTAAACTTTCTGATTTGCTCAAACAATATAATTTGGATCGGCTTGACTTGTTTCACCTGGATACGGAGGGATATGACTGGCTAATTCTTTCTCAACTCGACTTGAAGAAGCACCAGCCTATAGTAATTCTATATGAACACAAGCATTTAAACGATAAGGATTACCACGATTCTTTGAAACGCCTATCAGTCTTGTATGATGTGTTTCAATTTAAAAACGACTGCCTATGTCTGCACCGTGACAAACATGGGTTGACTGTTTCTGATCTGGCTAGTTTAAGAAGAATTTCACAGGTAGTTTAATTTCTAAAAATAAATGACTCCATGAGGATTGCCTTTATTGTCGAAGCATTTCCAAAGCTTTCAGAAACATTTATATTGAATCAGGTGACCGGATTGCTTGACCTGGGTCATAACGTAGAAATATTTCCATCAAGAAATATTGATGAAGTTAAAACACATCCTAAAGTTGGTAAATACGGTCTTTTGAATAGAACATTTTATCCACCTGTTGTACCTGACCATCCAGTATTGGCTAAATTGAAATGTGCATGGCTAGTAGTGAATAACTTTTCAACTATTGAAAAAATCAATCGGATATTGTCCTTGCCTTATCCAGTGGATGCTAAAATCAGTTTGTTTTTCATGATGCTCCCATTGATAGGAAAAGAAAAGTTTGATATTATCCACTGCCATTTTGGCCCACTAGGTAAGGTGGCAGTGCAAGCAAGATCACTCGGTATTCTCAATGCGAAACTGGTTTTAAGCTTTTATGGATACGATGCCAGCAGATATAATCTTGATGCCAGTTATTATGGAAGCATCGTTCAGCAGTTTGACGGGTATATTGCCATTTCTAATTATTTGAAAGCAAAAATTATCAAACTTGGTTTTCCTGAAGAAAGAATTAAAACTATACCTATAGGGGTGGATTTGATTGATTTTAATCTTTCAGAGAAAAAGTTCAAAAGGGATGGCCGCAAGCTATTAACTGTAGCCAGACTCGTAGAGAAAAAGGGCATTTACTATGGAATTATGGCGTTCTTAAAACTTCAAAAAAAGAACATGAAATTGGAATACCATATTGTTGGGGATGGGGTATTGTATGAAAAATTAAAGGAATTAATAGAGGAATTAGGGTTAGAGGATTGCGTATTTCTTCACGGAGCGAAGGATAAAGATGAGATTCTTCAATTATATAGGGAAGCCGATGTTTTTGTTTTACCAAGCATAACTGCATCTGATGGGAATACCGAAGGACAAGGATTGGTGCTCCAAGAGGCTCAGTTAATGGGGCTTCCGGTAGTATCAACGTTTCATAATGGTATTCCGGAGGGTATTGTTGAAAATGAAACTGGTTTCTTGGTTGCTGAAAGAGATATTAATGCGCTTTCTGAAAAAATATCGATACTTATAGGAGATGAAAAATTAAGAACCGAAATGGGTAAAAGAGGTAGGGATTTTGTTTTGGAAAAGTTTGATAACCAGAAATTGGTAAAAGCACTTTCTAATTACTATCAAAATTTAATTGCTTCTTCCTAAAGAAGCAATTTCTGGTAAGTAGTAATATCAGTGTATAATAAATTTTATATTGATCTGTTCAACCCCAACCAGGGTTGTAGTGTTTCAGGTAGGTCCAACCCGTGGGTTGCCAACCACGGTTATCATTATTCAGGCCCTCCAGGCCTGTGGTATGTCCCGTCAAATGATTGTAAGACAACTTTTGAGTCATCAGTCAATGCCGTGATTGTGGTTGCATCCGTGATTCCGGTTTGCTGCGGTGGGGCTACGGTAGCTGAGCCTGTCGAAGCCACCGCAGCCCCACCGCAACCGAAGACCTCCCTCACTATTTACTGGTTTTTTCCAGTTGTTTGATCATTACCGCGAAATCCTTAGGATAAGGTGCTTCAGCACTTATTTTTTCTCCAGAAAGATCTGAAAATGATATGGCAAAAGCATGCAGGGCTACCCGCTGCATAATGGGTCGCTCTTCGGTGTCTTTTTTCAGGTTAAACTTGCGTTTAAGACTGGACAAGAACAATGGCTTGCCACCATAGAGGCTGTCTCCACAAATGGGAGCGCCAAGGTAAGACAGGTGAATCCTGATTTGATGAAGGCGCCCAGTTATAGGCTTACAGGCGATTAGGGTATGCGAAAAATAGGTTTTGACGGTTTTAAAAATGGTTTGCGCCGATTTTCCATTGACCACTATACGGGCGATCCCGTTATTGCTGGCAGTAAGGTTTCTGTCTACCATGACACCATCAAAGTCATGGATGCCCTCAGCCACGGCATGGTATACTTTTTCTACTTTTCTGTCTTCAAACTGCATCGCAATATTACGATATGCTTCAGGATTTTTGGCAAATACCAAGCAGCCAGACGTTTCCTTGTCCAGTCGGTGACACACCTGAATGTCTGGAAATTCCTGCCTGGCCAAACCAAGCATGTTCTGTGCCTCATGCCTGTCCTCCAGCGTGGAAAAGTAAGGGGGCTTGTTGACTATTAGGTAATCATCGGTCTCTTTAACCACCAATGATTTAAAATCCATCTTTTTCATACCGTTATATTTCGATACAAAGTTCCGAAAATAGCCAATAAAAAAAAGCCTTATTCAAAACACTTGGTTTTATTTTTTTGATTTGGCTCCCTACACGCCCAATACTTTCGAGGCATGAGGTAGCTCAAAACTAAAAACAGAGCCCTTACCTAGGGTAGAACTTACTGCTATCTTGGACTGATGCCCTTCTAAAATATGCTTGACTATAGCCAAGCCAAGTCCGGTGCCTCCATTTTCCCTGGACCGGCTTTTTTCCACCCTGTAAAAGCGCTCAAAAATCCGCTTTAGATCTTCGGGTTGTATTCCCATTCCTTGGTCTTTTACTTTTACCGTCAAGTGATTTTTATGATTGTTTAATTGGATCGTGACGGAGCCAGCATCCTTGTTGTATTTTATGGCGTTGGAAACGAGGTTTTGTAAAACCCTGAATATTTTATCTTTGTCTGCGTACGATTGGTAGCTTGCTTCTTTGTCGTATCGGAAGACCATGCTGATGCCCTTCTTTTGGGCTTTGCCTTCCAGTTGTTCCATGACCTCAAGGATGGATTCCTTGAGGTCAAAATTGATCGGATGAAACCTGATGAATCCACTTTCTATCTGGTTAAGTGTGATCAGGTCCTGCACCAGATCTTCAAGGTTATTAAGGCTTTTGGCTGCCCTATTTAAGAATTTGTCCCTTACTGTATGGTCTTCTACCGCGCCATCCATTAAGGTGTGAATATAGCCCTGAGCAGCAAAAATGGGGGTTTTAAGCTCATGGGATATGTCAGCAATGAACTCCCTTCGGAAGGTTTCATTTTTTTGCAGGATTTCAATTTCCCTGTTTTTAGCAGCGGCATAGTCATGAATGTTTGCCTGAATGCTCTTTAAGGGTGGGAGAGAAGCCTTTATTTTATTGGGGGCCTTAAAAGTGGTGTCCTTTTTTTGGATTTTCTCCAACACACTATAAATATTGCCGATTTCTCTAAAAATAAGGTATTCAAGACTGAGGTGAATCAAAAGGTAGGAAATAGAAAAAGTCAAAGTACCCGCAGCCAAAAGAATTATAGAATTGGAGGCCTCTAAGAGGGATAAAAAGGCTACCAATAGCAAAGCTATAGAAATGGCAAGCCCAAAAGCAATACCTTTGGAGGTGTTGATCATGAATTGAATTTATAGCCCACTCCTTTTACTGTGAAGATATAATCTTCACCTATTTTTTCCCTTATTTTACGGATGTGCACATCTACAGTTCTTGCCAAAACAATCACATCAGTTCCCCAGATATTTTTTAGCAATTCATCCCGACTAAACACCGTGTTGGGGTTTTTTGCCAAAAAGTGGATCAATTCGAATTCTTTTTTGGGGAGCACGATCAATTCCCCATCCTTTAGCAGGGTGAAACTGGTTCGGTCTATTATCAAGTCTTTAATGGTGATTCTGGTTGTATCACCTTCTTTTTTAATTTCACGGCGAAACAAAGCTGCAATACGACTTACCAAGGCCCGCGGTTTGATGGGTTTGTGTATATAGTCATCCGCGCCCACATCAAAGGCTGCCACTTCCGAGTATTCCTCTGACCTGGCGGTCAGGAAAATTATAAAAGTGTTTTTAAGGTCAGGGTTATCTCGTAGTTGCCTGCAGGTTTCTACCCCATCCTGATTGGGCATCATAATGTCCAAAAGGATGATGTCAGGTTTGAATATTGCTGCTTTTTTTACTGCATTAATTCCGTCACCTGCTGAGTTAACCTCATAGCCTTCTTTTTCCAGGTTATAGGTTAGGATTTCAATGATATCTTCCTCGTCATCTACTACCAATACCCTTTGCTTCTGATTGTTACCCATTGATTGATTTCCTAAAAAAACAATTTATTATAATTAAGGCATAAAGATAAGGATTATAAAAAACAAATAAGCGTTTGACACCTGAACTGCTCCAATAGCCAATAGCAGCAGAAAAAAACTGTATTCAATGTGAATGTAGTTTTAATTCAATGTTAATTATTTGTTTCGAAGCCCTACAGCAGAGACGATCTCCATATTAATGGAACCTACCACCATGCTGGCCTTTATTTTCACAGGAATACGATTCTCATCATCAGTAATCCATATTTTGATGGGTTTTTTGCCTCGGAAGAGTTTGTTGCTCGGCATTTCAGGGCTAAAAATATGGGTGTCAAAATCACCGATATCTGTGGTAATCTCATCCTTTCCCTCGTATGTTAATTTTAAGTTATAATTTTTCTCGTCAAAAAATCCTTTGATGTCTATTTTATCACCTTTTCTTAACCCTTTGAAATTCATCGTCCTCAATAAATAATAGCCACTGACGATGTCCTGTACTTGGTAAGGGATGTCATACGTTTTTATATCAGTTATTTTCTCATTTTCCCTGTCAAATAATTTCCTACTGGCCACCTGATCTTTATGGTCAAAATCAATTGATTCATGTTTTCTATAATTGCCTTCCTCGATATGTCTATACGATCGATAAGGGATAATTTGGGCGGTATCGATATAGCTTCCCCAATTGTCTTTTACATAAAACAACTTGAAAAGATTTAGCGTCTTTCCGTAAACATCAATTTTATAGGTAGGTTTTCCATTGATATAATGGATGTTGTCATCAATCACCATTTTGGCTTCTGCGGCATTGAATAGGAAATAGCTCACGTTAAATGTGAGCGTTTCTCCTATGGTAAACGCTTCGTTTTTTTTGACAGGAGCCTGACTTGTTGAAGCCGTTTGAAAAAGCAACAACAGCACTATTACAAGGGATTGAAGGTACATGATCATGCCTTTTTTAATTGGTTTACTTCAAAGTTCATACCATTGTGAATTTCAAGCACTGATGTTTGATTATCCAAATGTACTATAATGAATTGCGCTAACAATGGTTATTCAATAGTTGTTAATGACCTCCCTAATGTTTACTTTCACATTAGGAATGAACATTAGCGAATATCTGAAGAGAGAATATGAGTGTAAATACTGAAAAATTAAAAGCCCTACAGCTTACCCTGGATAAGTTGGAGAAAACTTACGGCAAAGGAACTGTAATGAAATTAAGCGATAATGTGGTACTGGATGTGCCTGCTATTTCTACAGGTTCCTTAGGCTTGGACATGGCGCTAGGCATTGGGGGAATACCCAGAGGCAGAGTCATAGAGATTTATGGACCGGAATCTTCCGGAAAAACCACACTGTCTATGCACTGCATAGCTGAGGCTCAAAAAGCAGGAGGTTTGGCCGCTTTTATAGATGCAGAACATGCTTTTGACAAAGCCTATGCTGAGAAACTTGGGATAGATACTGAGAATTTACTAATCTCCCAACCAGATAGTGGAGAGCAGGCACTAGAAATAACGGAACACCTTATCAGGTCCGGAGCCATTGATATTATTGTCATAGATTCTGTAGCTGCCTTGGTTCCAAGAGGAGAGCTTGAAGGCGAAATGGGAGATTCCAAAATGGGACTCCAGGCCAGATTGATGTCTCAAGCGCTAAGAAAACTTACCGGAGCCATCAATAAAACAGGTTGTGCGTGTGTCTTTATCAATCAATTGAGAGAGAAGATCGGTGTGATGTTTGGTAATCCTGAAACCACTACCGGTGGTAATGCACTTAAGTTTTATGCTTCTGTTCGACTAGATATTCGTAGGATAGGCCAAATAAAAGATGGCCCGGACAATATTCTTGGTAATAGGACAAAAGTGAAAGTGGTAAAGAACAAAGTGTCACCTCCATTTAAAGTGGTAGAGTTTGATATCATGTATGGTGAAGGTATCTCCAAAGTAGGCGAGATTATTGACCTGGGTGTGGAATTTGAAATTGTCAAGAAAGCAGGGTCATGGTTTTCCTATGAAGGGAATAAATTGGGACAGGGAAGAGATGCGGTAAAAAACCTTCTTCTGGACAATCCTGAGCTTATGGATGAAATAGAATTCAAGATCAAAGAAAAGGCAGGGATAATTAAATCGGATAAAGAAAAAGCAAAATCTAGTAAAAAGACCAAGGCTGAAAAATAAATTCAACCCGGACTATGCAATAGGGTTCGTCATGAGTGGTGTAATCACAAGAAAATCAGGCTATTTTGAGACTGAGTCATAGCACTGCTATGGTGATACGGAAATAGCAACGATTGACTGATTTTGTCCGCCGCGGCGGACCATCACGTAATAGAAGGTCTATTGCATATTTCGGGTTTTATCAGCTTGAAAAAATCTGGTAGTTGTGGTCACATTCTGATGGCAACTACCGGATCCATTTTTGCAGCCAATGAGGCAGGTATTATTCCGGAAATAATACCAATAGCAGAAGACAATACCAATCCCAGGACTATATTTTTAAAAGTGAGTATAATCTCTAGGTTGCCCAAAGAGACAAAAGTGGTGGCATATACGATTATAAGTCCTGCCAAACCTCCGATAAGACTGAGTACTGTGGCTTCGAATAGAAACTGAAGCAAAATAAAATAATTTTTAGCCCCAAGAGACTTTTGTATACCAATAATTCCAGTGCGTTCTTTTACCGATACGAACATGATATTGGCGATTCCAAAGCCCCCAATTAGAATTGAGAATCCGCCGATTACCCCTCCTGCAATGGATATCACTGTAAAGATAGCGCCTACGGCATCCTGAATAAACTCAGATTTGTTCAAAGCAAAATTGTTTTCAGTAGTCGGTTTTAATCCTCTTTTTGCTCTTAGGAGTCCTGTCATTTCATTTTCCAACATCACCAGTCCAGGATCATCATCCATTCCCTTAGCAGCAATTATAGGTTGTATGCCATTTTTTCCAACATAAAATAGCTTGGTAAAAGCTCCATAAGGAACCAATAAAGCCTCATCTTTGGAGGGGGTATCGAATAGCCCTTCTCCTTCTTCTTCAAAAAGGCCAACGACCGTAAACTTCAAGCCTTTGATTTTAAAAGATTTCCCAAGTGGATTTTGTCCTGGAAATAAGGCTTCCCCTATCTTGACACCAACAATAGCTACATTTCTTGCAGCATTGATTTCCATTTCTGTGAAGAATCTTCCTTTATCAATAGGGAGGTCATAGACGTCTTTGTGGTTAAATACTACCCCGTCTAAATTGGCCATCTCGAAAGCATTACTGCCTGCTTTTACCGTCGTTCTTGTGTTGGCAGAAATAGTTACTGCTTCCGCACTTTTTATTCGGTCTTCCAAAAAAGTAAATTCAGCATAGGTGCCAGGTGGTCTTCTGAAATACCGCCACCAAGGGTAATTCCGGGGTCCTCCAGCAGCAAAAGGGAATCGATCGACTCGAACTACATTGCTACCCAGGAAAGTAAGACTGTCCTTGATGTTCTTTTCTAGTGAATCCACCAGTGTAAAAACAGCAATGATAGCAAAGATACCAACTGTAACGCCTAAAAGAGAAAGGATAGTCCTTGTCAAATTAGACTTCAATGCATCCATTGCAAAGCGAAAGCTTTCCCAAATAAGTCTGATTACGATCAAATTATAATATTATTTAAAACAATTTGACAATATATATAGAATCTGGCTTAATTCTTACTAACTTTGCATTTTTTACGATAATTACGTTTAATAGGTATTTCCTAAATATATACATATATGAAGTTATCAGATTTCAAGTTTGAAATTCCAAAAAAACTTATTGCCCTTCATCCTCCAGAGAACAGGGATGAGTCCAGATTGATGGTCATTCATAAGGATACTGGTAAAATAGAACATAAAATTTTCAAAGATGTCATCGATTATTTTGATACAGGAGATGTATTTGTAACCAACAATACGAAAGTATTTCCTGCCAGGCTTTATGGAAATAAAGAAAAAACTGGAGCGAAGATCGAGGTCTTTTTGTTAAGGGAACTCAATCAGGATTTAAGGCTATGGGATGTATTGGTGGATCCTGCCAGAAAAATCAGGGTAGGGAACAAGCTTTATTTTGGGGATAGTGATTTGGTAGCAGAAGTAATTGATAATACTACTTCCAGAGGCAGAACCATCCGCTTTTTGTTTGATGGAACGGATGAGGAGTTTTACAAGACCATAGATACGCTTGGTGAGACGCCTATATTGAAAGATTTTATTGAGCGGGATGTTGTAGATGCAGACAGAGAAAGATACCAAACTATCTTTGCAAAGCATGTAGGTGCTGTAGCCGCTCCTACGGCAGGCTTACATTTCACCCATCATTTGATGAAACGCCTTGAGATTAAAGGTGTGGAGGTTACTCCTATTACCCTGCATATTGGGTTGGGAACTTTCAGAAAAGTGGATGTGGAAGACCTTACGAAACACAAGATGGATTCGGAAAATTATGACATTCCTCAAGAAACCGTTGAACTGGTAAATAGAGCCCTTGACCAAAAGAAAAGGGTAGTTTCGGTAGGAACCACCCCTTTAAAAACCATTGAGTCTTCTGTTACGGCAAATGGCAGGTTAAAATCCAGTAGTGGATGGACAGACAAGTTTATAATTCCACCTTACGAATTTAAAATTGCCAATGCATTGATCACCAATTTTCATTTGCCTGAGTCTACTTTATTGATGACTGCATCGGCATTTGGAGGATATGACCTTATCATGAAGGCTTATCAAGAAGGGATTAAAGAGAACTACAAATTTTTCAGTTATGGAGATGCTATGCTGATTCTATAACAGTAATTGTTTCTTTAAATAAAATATAAAAGCCCTGTCAATTTTATTTGGCAGGGCTTTTTTGATAGTGCTCGTAATCTGGGTTTAATTTATTCCGACTTCGTCTTCAAAAAGCTCTAGGGCTTCAGGCTTTCCGACGACATAGACAATGTCTCCCAATTTAATTTTGGTATGGCCCGTAATTTCTGTTACCGTTTTTCCATCCCGTTTGATTGCTACCAAATTGATTCCTGATTTTTCTCTTAAATTGCTATCCTTAATGCATTTACCTATAAATGCACCATGGTCTTTTTCAATTTTAATTCCTGCAAAGTTTATTTCCGGGATGTCCAATGTTGGAACCGTGCTGTCATTAGAAGATGTACGGAATACCTCATAATTATGATGCCTAACATCATTGGTGAATTCATCAATTTCGCCTTTTGGAACAAGGTATTTATACAAGACCCTGGTAAAAATCTCAATAGAGGTTTCAAATTCTTCAGGAATGACCTCATCAGCACCTTGGTTGAGCATTGATTCAATCTCATTGACATATCTTGTTCTAACAATTATAAAGACGCTTTGTGAAGCCCCTCTGATATTCTGGATGATCCCCCTTGTTGCAGGTTGGTTGGAAATGGCAATAACAGCCACCCTTGCCTTGTGAATTTGAATATGTTCAAGAACTACAGAATTGGCAGCATCACCGTAGATGATGGGTTCGCCTTTGGCAGCCTCTACTTTTACAGTTTCAGGATTCATCTCAATAATTGCATAAGGGATTTTTGCCCTTTTCGCTGCCTTGGCGAGATTCCTTCCATTCAATCCATAACCTATAATGACCAAGTGATCATTTAACAAATCTTTTTCAAGGTCCAATTCAGGTACTTTTGTTCGTTGCTCAAATTTTTCCTTAAATTTTTGAGGCATCGGGATGTTCAGGACTCTGCAAGCGAGGTTTTCCCGTTGCTTAAGCACAAAGGGGGTAATGATCATGGTCAGAATAGAGATTGCAAGGAAAAACTGGTAAGTAGTATCGTCCAACAATTCATATTTCAGTCCTTCTTTGGCCAGCAAAAGTGAAAACTCACCGACTTGAAAGATTGAGAAGGCCACAATAAAAGATTCTTTATAATTCGTTCCTAATGACTTTACAGCAATCGAGGTAACTATAAATTTTACGATAAAAGTAAGTGCTACCAAAGCCAAAATGAGTAAAAAATTTTCAGCCAAGAAACTAATGTCAAAAAGCATTCCTACAGAAACAAAAAAGAAGCTCAGAAATATTTCCCGGAAAGGTAGAATTTTACCCGTAGCATGATGGCTATATTCTGATTCACTGATAATTAAACCTGCCAAAAAGGCCCCCAAACCTAAGGAAAGGCCGAGTAATGAGGTGACATAAGCAACAGCAAAACAGGTGACAATAATGCTTAAAAGGAAAAGTTCCTCATTTTTAGTCTTTGCCACCCTGTACAATAACTGAGGGATAAGGTACTTTGCACTGATGATCGTGAGTACAATTACTAAACCTCCCTTTAACGCGAGATAGAAGAGCGAAAGGAGAATATTGTCAGACTCACCAGCCAGCATAGGGGTGAAAAGGACCAGTGGTACAATTATGATGTCTTGAAAGATCAATATGGCCAATGTGGTACGTCCCGAAATGGTGTTGACTTGTCCCGATTCTTGCAACAATTTTAGAACAATGGCGGTGCTACTCAAGGCAAAGAGAAAGCCAAAGAATACCGCTATGTTCCAGCTGAAACCAAACAAATAACTGATCAATGCGGTGATACCAATGGTAAGGGTCACCTGCAAACTTCCACCTATGAATACCGCCTTTTTAATGGCCATCAAGCTTTTAAGTGAAAACTCTAAGCCAATTACAAATAGCAGTAATATTACCCCTATTTCAGATAAAACCTCCACAGCAGTAGAGGCATATACAAGCGAGAGCCCATAGGGGCCAGCAATGGCACCTGTAAGTAAGTACCCGATAATGGTGGGTAACTTGAGTCTCATAAAGAGCAGAATTACCAAAGTGGCTAACCCAAAGATTACTACGATGTCGGATAATAAGGGTATTTCTGCTACTGCTAATATAAAAGGATTCATAGTAAGAGTAATTGTAAAGAAATGGGTTAGAAAGATACTATAATAATAAAGAATACTAGGCTAAGGTATCGAATTGAAAAAAGTCGACCCGTTAGCGAATAGTATAAGGAAAGATTGAGTTTGATTAATAAATTAATCCCAATCGCTTATAAATGAAATGCATCAACCATGCGGGGCCAATTAGTAAGAATTGGACATCTTTAAAAAAAGATGGCTTTTTGCCTTCAATTTTATGACCATAAAATTGAAAACCCAAAGCTACAATAAAAAGAATTATACAAAAAAGCCATAATGGGAATGACAGGTAGAAGGTTAATAAATTTGCAATAGCCAAGCATACGGCTGAAAATAAAAACATTCCCAAGGCCAAAGGAGGTGAGAGGGCGAAATAATAAAACAAGACCAGTATCAGCGTAATTGTCCCCCAGTTGGTGAAATTGCTTAACAGGAAATCCAGCGAAGCCAATGGTCCTGGAGGTATGCTGTAGATCAATCCTACAATGCTAAAAAAGATAGCGGGGACACAAAACCAGTGAATGGTTTTATTGGTAGGATTTTGGTGACTAATGCCGTATTCCTCTAAAAGGCCATCTATTTTCCTCATATTAATGTGTTTGGTGGATAAAGTCTCTATAAGTTAAAAATAAATCGGTAATATTCATACAATTTCTTCGAGTGAAATTTTATCCTTAACCTTTTGATTCATCATTAATTTTCAAAGTGAATCTGGTCTAGAAGGCGAAAACGCATAAATTTTTATAACTTTAAACTGGATTAAGCGCAGGGCTTAATTGTGAATATTGAAAACAAAGGATGACTCTTCCTGTTGAATGTTGATTAATAGATTTGCTCAGGTGTCGTTAAATTGAACTTGGATTCACCAGTAGCGCTTCAATAATAAAGAAATTCTAGCCGTTGGGTGACAGAGAAATAGTACCATTGTGCGGTTTCTTACGGAGTAATGTAGTGGCTGATTTTGAAAGGATTACATCATGCGATAAAATGGCTACTGTTTTTTGGGGTTTAAGAAAGAAATAGAACGGCTGTGGCATATTCTGGGTTTAACAATTAATGGCTGATTTTAAAATGTTTTCGACAAGTTGTTGTGTAGCTTGTGCTTAATTTGAGTTTCACTTTTATGATGAATATACCAAATATACATGGGTAATACTTCAAAAAGACCTTCCATTTTGGAGGCATTATTTCCAATTGTTTTCTTGATGGTTCTTCTGGCGATAAATATCAAAGTATTTGGGACGGAGGGTTTGTCTGGATCAAATCAATTGGTGCTGATTATCTCAGCTGCGGTAGCTGGGCTTATTGCTGCTTTCAGGTTGAACGTAAAGTGGGGAGTGATCCAGGATGGGATGATCAATAGTATTTCTTCTGCCATGTCTTCAATCCTTATATTATTGTTGATAGGTGCGCTGGCGGGAACCTGGATGTTGAGCGGGATTGTTCCGGCAATGATTTATTACGGACTGAAGGTTTTGAATCCTACGGTGTTTTTGTTGGCGGCATGTGTCGTATGTGGTGTGGTATCTGTCGCTACGGGCAGTAGCTGGACGACGGTGGCCACGGTAGGCGTGGCTTTGCTGGGAATAGGCAAGGCCCTGGGCTTTGGTGAAGGATTGGTAGGAGGGGCTATCATTTCTGGTGCTTATTTTGGAGATAAAATGTCACCCCTTTCGGACACCACTAACCTTGCTCCTGCCATGGCAGGAACAGATTTGTTTACCCATATCAAGCATATGATGAAAACCACTGTTCCTTCGATCACAATCACCTTAATAATCTTTGGTGTGATTGGTGTGATTGGAAATCCCAAGGGAGCGATCGGGCAGGTAGAAGAAATCTCCACTGTGATTTCCAATACATTCGCCATCAATGGTTGGCTGTTTATTGTTCCATCGGTCATATTTCTGCTCATTATTAAAAAAGTACCCGCTATTCCCGTTCTGTTATCCGGAGCAATACTTGGGGCCATTTTTGCAGTGATCTTCCAGCAGGAAGTGATCCGTAACCTGGCAACTCTTTTGAACATGGAAGGTGGTATTTCTCTTCAATCTTTCAAAATCGTGATGATGGCACTTTATGGAGAGACAGCCATTGTTACATCCAATGAAATAGTGAATGAATTACTGATTACAGGAGGAATGTCAGGCATGCTTTATACCGTATGGTTGATTTTATGTGCGATGGCTTTTGGTGGTATTATGGAAGTCAGCGGTATGCTGAAGGTAATAGCAGAAGCCGTCATCAGCAAGGTGAATTCTGTAGGTTCTCTTATCGCAGCTACCGCAAGTACTGGCTTGTTTTTTAATGTCACCACTTCAGATCAATACTTGGCCATTTTGGTTCCGGGCAGAATGTATGCTGATATTTATCGCAAACGTGGACTGAAAGGTGAAAACTTGAGCAGAACATTAGAGGACAGCGCAACAGTTACCTCTGTATTGATACCATGGAATACCTGTGGGGCAACTCAGGCATCTGTTCTGGGAGTGGCCACACTCACCTATGCACCCTATTGTTTTTTCAATATAATTAGTCCAATTATGACGATATTGTTTGGCTATCTCAACTGGGGAATCACCTACTACTCTAAAAAGGAAATGAAATTAATCAACGAAGAAGAAATTGTGGCATGATACCATTAAAAATAAGTAAAGAAGAAGTGAATGCATTGGACTTGGGGGCTTTTCCAGGGAATATAATATTGGTAGAAGATGAAACGGGGCTTCGCGAAATGGAGCAAGATTTGAAAGCAAGTCAAATCATTGGATTTGATACCGAAACCAGACCAGCCTTCAGAAAGGGAGTAAGTTATGAGGTAGCTTTACTTCAGCTTTCCACGACGGAGAACGCTTACCTAATTAGACTTAACCATACTGGTTTTCCTCCTGGCGCCAAAACAATATTAGAAAATCCGAATATCGTCAAAGTAGGGGCTGCGGTACGGGATGACTTAAAAGCACTGAAAAAAATCGCTCCAAATTTTGAGCCAGATTCCTTTTTTGACTTGAATGAAGAATTAAAGAGGGTAGGCTTCTTGAATGTAGGCGTAAGAAACCTTAGTGCCATGGTATTAGGGATCAGGATTTCGAAATCTGAGCAGGTGTCCAATTGGGAAGCACCTGTATTGACAGCAAAGCAAATGCTTTATGCAGCCACGGACGCCTGGGCTTGCCTGGAGATTTTTCTTAAATTACAAGATGAGGGGCATTTGGATGAAATTTTTTCTATTTAAGGTGGTTAGATGTAGGAACCTCCGATAGTACTGCGACGACCTCTTCTACCAAGCTTTCTCTACATTCCAGTTTTATGAGGCAATTATTGTCAAATTCTTGGGCGATTATTTTTAGGTCATATCGTTTTATGGTTCTCATTATTTCATCCATCGATAGGTATTCAAAAGTAAATGCAAGAGGCACCATAACGGTTTTTATAATGGTATGTGCGGATAATAAAGCCTCAGCAGCAGCAGTTTTATAAGCACGTATGAGGCCGCCAACACCTAATTTGGTGCCGCCGAAATACCTAACGACCACAATCAATACTTGCGTCAATTCCTGAGACCTGATTTGACCTAATATAGGATCCCCTGCACTATGGTTAGGCTCACCATCATCATTTGCCCGGTAGGTTTCCATGTCCTTCCCAAGGATATAAGCATAGCAATGGTGACGGGCATCATAATATTGCTTTCGGAGTTGGTGAATCAATTCTTGTATTTCTTCTTCGTCTTTTACCGGATAGGCAAATGATAAAAACTTACTCCCCTTCTCCTTATAAATACCTGTCGATGGTTTGTCAATACTGCGATAAGTATCCTCCATTATTATTGGCTTTGTTTAATAATCTCCATTTTCATTTGCTAATTTAGTCATTAGAATTAATCTGATGAAGGAATTAAGCCATTGGTCTACTATGCGGAAAGAAGTAAAGCCTCTTGTGACTGTGATCTGCACTTGTTACAATCAAGGAGATTATGTGGCCCAAGCATTGGATAGCGTCATGGCTCAAACCTACAGGCCCATAGCACTTTTTATTATTGATAACGGAAGTAGTGATCATTCAGGGAGCGAAATTAATTTTTGGTTGGATAGAAACGCCAAAAAAATCCCTGTAAAATCAATCTTTCATGAAAAACCCATGAACTATTGTAAAGCATTTAACCAGGCATTTGCCAATTCAAATGGGGATTTATTGGTGGATTTAGCCGCAGATGATTTTTTTAATGCGAGGCATTTTGAATTTGCGGTGAAGCACTTACAACAAAGTGATGCTAAAGTTTATTTTTGCAATGCATTGGAGCATCTCCCAAATGGGAAAATTCAATCTTTTTATTCCACCGATAATTCAGGTAAATCGAATGTGCCGATTGTAGAAGGAAATGTTTTTGCTGAGGTAATCAAGAGATATGTCATTCCTTCCCCCACTTTGGTCATGGATGTCAAGGCATTTAGAGAGATCGGATGCTATGATGAGGATTTGAGTTACGAAGACTTTGATATTCTGGTAAGAATGGCTGCCAAGTACCGTTTCGTTTATGGAGATTATTTAGCCGTAAATAAAAGAATCATTAAAGATTCCCTGTCTCAGCAGCAGTACAAATCAAAAAAATCTCATTTACTACCTTCTACCTTTATTGTTTGTGAAAAGATAGCTGGGATGGTCAGCACCCCTCAAGAAAAGGAAGCACTTCGACTAAGATTACTCCACGAAATAAAACACGCTACGGTATCCGCTAATTTTGATATTGCACTAAGGATGCTGAAACTTTATAAAAAGTTTTATTCGGCGAATTTCAGTTTCTTACTATTTTATGTATGGGCCAAAATGAAATGTGACCTTTCTCCCTTGTATGAAAAATGGCGCAAAAGGTCATTTAGTTAAGGTCTTTTTGGTTACCCTGCACCGACGATTACTTCAAGCATTTCTTTCTGATCGAAATACTTATTTGCTATTGTCATTATATCCTGACCGTCAAAATGAGTGATATATTCAAGATGACGTGTGTAATAATCAAAATTCAGCCCCTGGAAATGTACCTGTTGAAAATGATTCATTTGATCAAAAGGGCTGCTGAAATTTGACAATAAACTTCCTGCCAAATAATTTTTGATGATTTCGAGCTCACCTGCAGGTACAGGTTCAGTTTTGAGGCGCTCGATTTCTTTGTAAACCTCTTGAATTACAGCTTCACCATAGCCACCCTTTACGTCAGCTACAGTCATCCAGTATTCATTTCCATTCAACTCCCCTAAAAAGCTGTTGATGCCATATGTGTAACCTTTTTCTTCTCTAATATTTTTGATCAATCTACTGCCGAAATATCCACCTAGAAGGGTGTTAAGAACAGACAATGCAGGATAATCTGGATGAGATTTAGGTACCATCCATTTGGCGATTCTAATGCTGGACTGTAAAGCCTCAGCTTTGTTTTCTAAGTGTTTTGAGGGATGAATTTCACCAGTAGGTAAGAGAATAGGCAGTTCAGTGGATAAAGGGAAATCATTGAATGAACTTTCAATTTGATCCATCTCCTCGTTGGAAAGTTGGCCGGTTATGAAAATTTGGGGAGCTATTAAAAACTCCTTATGGTAATAGTTACTAAGGTCGTCTTGATTGATAGCATCCACATCTTTCTCAGTAACTTGATAGCCGAAAGGATGGTCTTTGACGAAAAGGCTTCCTCTGATCAACTGGTTGGCACGAGCCGAGGTTTGTTCATTTTTAATGCTGATGCTTAATTTTTTCTGCGATTTTCTTTTGTTAAGCTCTTTTTCCGGGAAGGTTGCATCGGTGAATAAGGACCTGAAAACAGGCAATACTTCCAACAGGTGTTTCTTGGTAGTAAGCAGGCTTAGCCCCTGCTTTTCATAACCCGAAATAATATCAACTTCAGAAGCATGGAAATCAAAAAAATCATCCAGTTTTTCCGAATTCATTGTATTCGTTCCTTCCAATAGCATATGAAGCATAAAGAAAGGTAACAAAGGCTTATATGGCTTCTTTTCCGTATTTTTAAGCGTTAAAATTATTTCAATTTTAACCGCGTCTATATTTGGAAATGGAATATAATATAAAGGTATTCCATTGGCCAAAACCCTCACTTCAGGATGGTTGAGGTGGATTTTTTCAGGTATACTATAAGGAGGTGCCTGACTTCGGTCTATACTCATTTCTGAACGTTATATTGCAGACTAAATCTAAGCGTTTCCGCCAAAGGGTGATTTTGAACCTGCGGGACAAGGTAGGAAAAATCAAATCCCAAACGGTTATACTTAAAGCCTACGCCCATAGTGAAGTACCTCCGGCCTCCTTTTTTTGGATTTTCATAAAAATAACCTGCCCTAAGTGCGAATTTATCATCATAGGAATATTCTGTACCAAATGAAATCATTAACTCCTGTAATTCCTCCCTGAAGCCGTCTGGAGCGTCAACAAATGAACCAAACATGCCACTAATTAAAGGTCTTGAAGGGTCTTTTCCGGCTTCAATTTCAGGTTTGCCAGTGATGGGGTCGATGACCAATTGTCCATTTTCATCTTCTTTGTAAATGGGCGGACTTGGCACCATTAATTTGTTTATATCAAGGGCAAACGTGATATTATTTTTTTCATCCATCGGAATGGTTAGCGCTGTTCCAATTCTGAAATTGGTGGGGATATAATCCAGGTCGTCCGCACTATTATAGGTGATTTTGGGACCGATATTGGAGAGATTTATCCCCCAGGAAAGCACCCCTTCTTTATCGGAGATCAATATTTCTGAGGTATGGTAAATCCCAACATCTGTACCTACAGATACTCCAGGTCTGCTTTCGTTGCCTCCCGAAGAACTAATATTACCAGATAGGTTGGAATGTATAAATCTTGCGCTAATTCCTAAAGATAAGTTGTCAGAGAGTTTTCTGGAATAAGTACCGCCTATAGCAATGTCCCTGGGACTAAATGCTCCTAAAGAGTTTCCACGACCATCTGTTAAATCAATATCCCCCATGTTAAAATACCTGAGGTCAATGCCGAAAGCCGAAACATCGTCAATCTTCTTGTATCCAGTAAGATAGTTTAGAGACATATCGGGAACCAATCTACCCAGCCATGGAGAATAAGAAAGGGAAAATCCCATGTCATCCTCTATAAACGCTAGTTTCCCAGCATTCCATTGGGCTGAATTGGCGTCAGGGGAAGTAGCTACCCCGACATCACCCATTGCAGAATGTCGACTGTCTGGTGCGAAATTCAAAAAAGGAACCGCCGTAATTATAACCCTTCTGTTAGGATCTTGTCCAGACAGTACTACAGCATTTTGCGCTTTGGTGACAACCTGAAAGGAGCCGAACACCAACAAAAAAATAAAAATTGGAAGACTGTTTTTAATTGCTTTCATTGAATAATGATTTTACCTGCTAATATATCCGAAGTTGCATCCTCTTCAGAATATAGATTTAAATTGTAAAGATAAGCTCCTTTTATTAGATTTTTGGACTTACTGTTCAAAAATATCCACTGGATATCTAATATTGACCGTTCAGCTTTTGGAAAACGTCCTTGGTAAGAAAATATTTCAGTCCCTTGTAAAGAAAATATACTTAAGTTTAAATTTAAGGTTTCTCCTTGACGATTGTGGGATATTTTAAAGCTGACCTGGTCATTTGCCGGGTTCGGGTAAACCAAAAGGTTTTCTATTTTGAGGTGGTTACTGCCTATTACTTCCAGATTTTCAATGTGCTGGGTGCTATTTCCCAATTGATCAATAGCAGTAAAAACAAGCTTGTTTATTCCTTCCTTTAAACCATTAACCCAGGTTTTGATTCTCCCTGTTTTATAACTCCCGTCTATGGCAGTGTAATCGTTGGTTAGTGATTTGGCAGCATTGTCATTTACCTGAAGTGAGATGTCCATGGGATCCTTTATTCTAATACCTGAATCATCAGATAATTGGATCCAAACAGGGGTGTTTTTAAATGAAATTATTTGCTTACTCAACAAGCTATCCGCAATCCACACCTCAATCCCTGGCCCAATTTCTTCAAGCAGAATGTCAGATGGTTTTGGGTTTATAGCCATTTTAGTAGCCCCAAAAGCTTCCATATCTAAGTCTTTATGGGTTGCAAATAGGCTGACTCGAAGTTCACCATTAGGGTGTTCCACTAAATCAGGGAGTAAAACTTCTCCTGTAAAACTCCCTTTATCCACTTTTCCTGTCCCGTGAAACAAGGGTTGGTTGTAATCAGTATAGTTGGTCTTAGGACTTTCGTTACCAAGTGTTTCCTTTTGCTGGGGAGGGGCACTTATGGTTATTTCATAGGTACCGTCAAATTGAGTAATATTGGCGCCGGTTAATGGATCTTCTACGTTGCCTTTATATTCAAGTCGATTGAGGCCAGTTAGGCTATCGGTCTTTATTTGTGTATCCACCTCCATCCACTCCTTTACGATGGCTTCGTATAAAGGGAGGTCCAGTTTCAATGAAGGGTCACCAAGCAGGGAAAAATTTCTGTTCAATGGTCCATTGAGACTATTGTTCTTTGTTTCTCTAAAAATCTCTCCTAAAGACAATGCCTCTCCCTTCTTGAAAGCAACTTCTATAAAGGCTTTGTTTAACGCGTAATTAATACTGCTAAAAACAGGCCGGCCGGTAGTCAAGATGGCTATTACCCCTTTCTGCTCCGCAAGTAAAAGCTCTTCAGCCCCCGAACGAATAAATGGGCTATCGTGCCTGCCAAATTCACAAGTTGCCGTAACCATCACTGGGTATCGATTGGTAATCGGCCAATCCTTAATGTCACTCACACTAAACAGCCCTTCAGCAGTTAGATTAAGCTCGTTTCCATGTCCAATATAATTAATTAGCAAAAGCCCATCTTTTATCTCTTTATTAAATGCTTCTTTGGCTTTTGTCGCTGTTTGTAGGTTGTCCGTCTGTTCCTGAGGGAAATTATCGAGGTGTATTTTTTTTAGTTTAAATTCAGGGGATTGATCGTGCAGGTAGGCAGTGTGCTTCTCTGAGTCATTCAGATGTATATTATTGTCGCCATCATCAGCTACGAATAAAAGGTTTTTCTTCCAGTTTCCTTGATTTCCCGTCTGGTAAGTGATGATTTTATCTACTCCTATTTTTGCTTCCCTGGAATTGATGGCAGGGATTCGTCCAATGCCTATTTGTAATTTATGGTCCCCGTCTGAGGTTTCCAGCCATTCACCATCTCCCATTTCCAAAAAACCAAAATAATCGTCTGACCCATAGGTAGTCAGTGGATTTAGGCTAACTCTGGAGCTGTACGTTGGTACTAAGTTAGGCCTTCCACCTAATTTATGTTTGTAATCAAAACTTCCTTTCCCAAAGAACAAAACATTTTTTAAGCTGCTGCTTGTTTGCCAATAGTCAGCCAGGAAATTTCTTATGCTGGTAATGTCTGGATTACCATAGCCATAACTATCGTAAATGTCATTTGTTAAGACCACTTCAGTGGACAATCCTAATGCATTTTTAAAGTCAGAAAGTCTTTTTGCTTGCCCGTAAAGAAGTTTAGAAGTGATAATAATGAATTCTGGTTGTCCAGATAGTAAGTCAAGTCTTCGCTTTACTTTTTCGGGACTTGCTATTTCAGTTGTGTTTTCCAGGTCAAATACTACTATTTTTCGTGAATCGCTTACTTGATATTTATTCGATTTTAAATCCTTTACTTGATAAAAATCACTAACATCCCATAAGCCTGAGAAAGTAGATTCCAATGGGTAGGATTCATTATTAGGATTGTAATAAACTCCCTCCGGTAGCTGGGAGGAAGAAAATGGATAGCCTAAGAGGATGTTTTTTAAATAGCCGGTACCGTTCGGGTGATCGGAGGAATAAGTGAGCACTATTTCTTGGGGCTTATTTCCCTGGGATTTAGGGAAATTGGAGGCAAAGTTTATTTCCCTTCCTTTGATGGCGTACCTGCTATCAGGGATGGAAGGGATATTGGCCTCCCCAATGAGCTGGTTATTGGCAGCGAAGGTAAATTTGCTTTCTGAAAAGGATTGGGCCATCAATTGCGCCCAAATAGCAACAGGCCCTTCGGAGTTAGGATAGGGCTGGTTTATGGAGATTATTTGGCTGCCACTGTTAAAAGTTCGGTATCCGTACCAATCCCGGCCTGAGCTTAATAGGTTGTCCTCTTCTATTTTATGCAGGGAAACCTGGTAGAGTTGCTTTGGTGAATAGAGGTCTTCCCCGGTTTCTACGGGATTCACTTCTGGCAAAATCCTTTTTTCCGAAGGATTTCCGGTTTGGAGTAGATAATAAAGGGTATCCGTATAGTGGTGTCCGTTTATTTTGGCTCTCCCATCTTCAAGGAGGACTTGGTCAGCCCCTTCAAGAAAGAAATACAATTTATCCCCTAGTTTTTTCTGTGGGATTTCCTCTTGAGAAAAAATACTGCTGTCAATTTTTTGACGAAGCATTCCCGGGTGCCCTAAAATGCTGATTTGATCGAGATTTCCTAGACCCCAGTCAGTGGCCTGACCTTGACTTAGATGGTAGACACCTTCATGCAAAACGGGAAATTTATAAATTTGCTGGCCTTGGAGCGGAATGAAGAAGTACATGCTGCCTATTATCCCAAACAAGAGTTTGAAAACAAATTTACACCTTATCTCCATGACCGTCCATCCAGTTATTGACCAATGATAGGCAAATATAAGAAAGAACGGCGATTGAAATTCCTGCAAAGCCCAGGGTCAGGATACTAAGCCCTGAGATGATAAGCACTAGGTAACGCCATTGGTTTCCTTTCCAGTTAAAGTGTTTAAATTTCAACGCCAATAGTGGCAATTCGGCAGTAAGCAGGTAGGAGAAGAGTAGGGTTAAACCAGCGAGTAGCCAAGGGTTTTCCAGACCATTTCCAACCCATAGTACCGAAGTCCCCAATAGGGGAATGGTGGAAAAAAACAATGCATTGGCAGGTGTTGGTACGCCAATGAAGCTATCTGCTTGCCTTTCATCAATATTGAATTTGGCCAACCTAAAGGCAGATTGGATACCAATCACAAATGCAATATAAGGAAGCCAATCAAATGAACTGACAGACTCCAAAAGCAAGAAAATGATAAACGAAGGCAAAACCCCGAAAGTGACAAGGTCAGCCAGTGAATCTAACTCCTTACCAATAGGGCTTTGAACCTTTAGCATTCTGGCAGCGAACCCATCAAAGAAATCGAAAATGGCCGCTGCTATAATAAAGTAGAAACCATAAAAAGGACCATTTACCATGACGAAATGAATTCCGATCATGCCTGAAAGTAGATTCAAGCTCGTTAGGGCATTTGGGATATGTTTTTTAATGGTCAATTTACTGCATTTATTCCCACAAAGGGGTTGTTTAACTTTTCATAGCCAATCGTTGTTTTTGGCCCATGTCCTGGATAAATTACCACATCATCAGGAAGGATAAAAAGCTTTTCCTTTATGGCATTAATAAGGGTGTCATGGTCTCCACCAGGAAGATCGGTTCTGCCAATACTTCCCTGAAACAAGGTGTCGCCAGCTATGCATGTTTTGGAAGCTTTATGGTACAATACCAAATGTCCGGGGGAATGGCCAGGTACCCAAATGGGCATTAACTCAGCGTTTCCGAATTTTACTATTTCTCCTTCCTGTAAGAAGTGATCTACATTGCTTTCCTGATATTGTGCAAACCCATAATTGGGTGCATAGGTGCTCACTGCCATTAATATAGGGTCTTCCTCAGCATGAAACCAAAGAGGGATTTTATACGTTTTTTTTATAAACGCATTGCCTAAAACATGGTCTATATGACAATGGGTATTGATAATTTTTACCGGTTTCAGCTTTTCTTTGGTTATAAAATCATACAATATTCCTTTTTCTTGTTTTTCATAACAACCAGGATCAATGATTAGTGCTTCTTTGGTCTCGTCAAATAAGATGTAAGTATTTTCCGAGAAAGGGTTGAAAGTAAATGATTTAATCTGCAGCATTTTTAAATGATTTGAATTCCTGCATCAAAATAACAAAGAATGATTTAATTTTAGGCATGGAAGTGGATTTTTTACTTATTGGTCAGGGATTGGCAGGTACCGTTTTGTCGCATCGGCTTATTCAAAAAGGTTTTAGAGTTCATCTAATAGATGATGGAGATCCTAATAGTAGCTCTAAAATAGCTGCAGGACTGTATAACCCGGTGACAGGTAGAAATTTGGTAAAAACTTGGCAAGCCGATGTTCTTTTTAAAGAAATAGAAGGGTTTTATCAGGAAATGGAAGCCTTACTTCATAAGAAGTTCCTACATCCAGCAGGCATTTACCGCCCCTTTGTTTCTTATGAAGAGCAAAATGAGTGGGTGGCTAAAAGTGCTGATTCTCAGTTTAATGCTTATATTAATCAGGTCTTTACTCATCCCCGAAATCAAGGAGTAAGGGATCCATTTGGAGGGTTACTGCTCAAGTCTACTGGCTATATTGATACTCGAGAATTGGTCAATGGCTTTGGAGAATGGTTAAAAGAACGAAACATGCTTACAACCAGTGTGATGTCCGAAAAAGATTTGGTACAAACTCAGGATGGTCACTGGCGGTTTAAAGCTATTCTTGCCAAGAAGATTGTGTTTGCTAACGGAATCCAGGCGAGGAATAATTCTTTTTTTGACTGGATCCCTTTTATTCCAGTGAAAGGGGAAATACTTACAGTTAAACAGGATTTCTTTTCTTCTGAGATAATTAATAGGGGCGTTTTTAGAATTGATATGGGCCAAGGTATTGGGAAGGTTGGTTCTACCTACAATAATTCTGAAATCAATTTGTGTCCCACGGAGGCAGGAAAAATGGAAATTCTTGATAAATTAGGACAGTTAATTGAAAGAGAAGTGATAGAAATTTTGGACCACCAAGTAGGAATAAGGCCAGGAATAAGAGATAGAATACCGGTACTTGGAAAACATCCGAGCAAGGAAAACGTTTACTTGTTTGGTGGCTTTGGTGCTAAAGGAGTATCGTTAATGCCTTATTTAAGTAATCAGATGGTAAAACTTCTGGTTTCTGGTGAGGAACCTCATAAAGAAGTGAACATAAATAGATTTTTTAAGTATATTTAAAATATTGGCTAATAATTCTAAGGCACGTAAATGAGACTTAAATATTTATTATTAATATGGATCCTTACCTCTTGCCTCAATAGTGGTGAGCTAATGGCGCAGTTCAATAAGGAGAAATTTGGAAAGAACAGGGTCCAGCATAAAAATAAGGAATGGTATTTTTTTACATCCAATAATTTTGAGGTGTATTATTATGACGGGGGTCGAACAAACGCCCGGAGGGCCATAGATTTTTTAGAAAGTGAGTTTGATAATTTAACCCAGTCCATAGGTTATGTAGCTTATACCAAACCCAAGATTTTTATTTACAATTCCAAGCAGGAATTGCTTGAAAGTAATTTAAATCTAAACACCAATAATTTTACTGTAGATGGGCAAACTTTTTTTAGTAAACTCCTTGCTGAAGCGGCTTATTTAGGATCCTGGGAGTCATTCAAGAAAGAATTATTATATAAAACATCAAAAATAATCATTGAGGAAATGCTTTATGGGTCTAGCATTTCTGATGCCTTCCAATCCAATCTTGTGAATAACTTTCCAGATTGGTTTATCGATGGAGCTGCCAAATACCTGGCTTTTGGCTGGAGTCGAGAAATGGATGATTTTGTCCGCCACTACCTGCGAGACAATGAAAACCCTAAATTATTCAAACTTCAAGATGAGGAAGCTGGTTTGGTAGGGCAGTCAATCTGGAATTATATTGTTGAAAAATATGGCAGAAGGTACATTTCCAGCATTCTAAACTTAAGCAGGATAAATCGAAACGAAGGGAATAGCATAGCGAACACCCTAGGGCGTCGCTTTAAAGAATTCTCAACAGAGTGGAGAAAATTTTACACGGATATTAACACTGGAGTATTTGAGAACTTTAAAGATATCAATGAGCAAAATGTGATCAAGGTCACGCCCAAGAATCGATTTGGTGAGATTACAGACATTAGTTTTAGTCCTGATGGTCAGAAGCTTGCCTATGTTGAGAATGTTGAGGGTAAATTTAAAGTGAAAATCAGGGAGGTATCTTCGGGTAGAGAAAGGGTGATATATAAAGGGGGTTATGCTTCATTTGAGCAAGAGGCAGATTACAGTACCCCCACGATTGCGTGGAGGGATACGCTTAATTTAGTGATAGGGACATTCAAAAGAGGTGTAACCACTCTAAGAATGAGAGCAATTGATGGGAGTAGTCAAGATAAAATATTTCTAAGAAACATCACACAGATTTTAGATCTCGATTTTTCTCACGATGGCCGTACCATGATATTGTCCGCAATAAACAATGGTAATACCGATGTATACACCCTAAACATGAAAGGACAGGGGAGAAAAATTACCAATGATGTATTCGACAATAGAACGCCGATATACCTGAATGATTCAACGATAATTTACGCTTCCAATAAAGTGGACTTAGCGGATAGCTTGTTGAACGGTGTCATAGACGTTCATAATTTCCCTGATTACTATAATTTATTTCAGTTAAATCTGGGGGATACGGTTTCAGAAACTAGATTAACGAATGTGAATCACATCAACCTGCACCCAAAAAAGCTTAACAATGCTACTATTTTATTCCTTAGTGAACAGAGTGGGATCACCAATTTAATGCGTCTAGGTCTAGGGAATAATGTTTCCAGCCAGGTCTCTGCATTTAATAAAAGTTTGGAATCCTTTGATTATGACTTGGAAAATAACAAATTGGCCTATGCCGTAAAAGATGGGACACAGAGTAAACTGGTTTTGGAAAGCTTTCCTAATATGGACCAGTTCACCCCAAGTACTCCTCGAATACAGTTGGAACAGGCCAAACTTGTAAACGAAAGGATTTCCAACAGAAGAATACAAAGACAGGAGGAAGAAACATCTCCTGCAAATTCGAGTGAGTCTCCAGTGCTCATTACGGAAAAAGATAACCAAGATGTACTACTAACTCCGGCAGACACCAGTGTATCAGGGGTTGACTTGGAAGAGCTTTTATCAGGAGGCGATCCCCAAATACTTGCAGGTACTAACTTGCCTGACAGGGTAGGAACCAACACCGACAGCATACCTTCCCGAAATAAACCAATGACGGCCGCTATAAATGTTGACAGGTTAAGGTTTGAAACAGAGGGAGGTCTTGATACAGACAATTATTCTTTCGATACTATACCAAAACTTTATGGACAAGAATCGTCTAGGCCAATAGAAGATCCCTCAGGTCTTGCAGACAGAAGGAGCAATATATTGGATGCGTTTAGGAAACAAAACATGGTAAAGCGGGTACAGGGTCCAAGAGTTTATGTACCTCAATTTATAACAAGTAGTCTCAATACCTCCTTCGTGGTGGATCCATTGAGAGGATTTGGGTTAAACCTAAGTGGTCAAATGACTGACTTGCTAGACAATCACGCTATCAAAGGAGGCATTTTAACCGCTTTGGATTTTCGGTCAGGAAGCGACCTTTATTTTGAATACGAATATAGAAAACACAAACTGGACATAAGTGGGCGATTTGATCGCCGTTCAATATTGAGAGATGAAGGTGACCTAACCTATCAAAAATATATCCTTAGCAAGACTGAAGTTGGTGTTTCTTACCCATTGTCAACCGGAGCTAGGGTAAGTTTGTCTCCATTTATTGCCAAAACTCAATATTTCAACTTAAATCCAGATTCAATTATCAGGGGTAGTGATGGACCACAAAATCGTTTGGATGTTAATTATGCTGGTGGGAGAGCAGAATTGGTTATAGACAAAACCAGGCTTTTGGGCTTGTACATGGAGCAGGGTTTTAAAGGTAAAATAGGAATGCTTCACTACCAAGGGCTTAATCGAAGTGAAAGGTCCTTTAGTAATGTCTACCTTGATTTTAGAAATTATCAGAAAATCCACAAAAACATTACCCTAGCCACCAGATTATATGCAGGGAGTTACTTTGGTCGAAATCCTCAAAAATATTTGGTTGGAGGGATGCAAAACTGGTTATTTAATAAGTTTCACCAACCGCCTACCAATAGACCAGAAGTATCCCCTATAAGAAATGAGGAGGGAGTGGAAAATTCTAACTTACTCTTTGCGGAGTTTGTAGATTTACGTGGTTTTGATTACGATGAGATCAGAGGAAACAATGTCATTACATTTAGTACAGAGTTGAGGATTCCCTTATTTTCTTACCTGTCTAGAGGTAATATAACTTCTAATTTTATCCGAAATTTTCAATTGGTTGGGTTTTATGATACGGGGTCTTCCTGGTCAAATTCTGCGCCCTGGGAGCGCATAAATGATCAAAATACAGAAGTCATAAATACTGAAGGTTCGCCATTTGTCATTACGCTTAATAATTTTAACAATCCTTGGCTTCAAAGTTATGGGGCAGGGTTGAGAACTGTATTGTTAAATTATTATGTAAAGTTTGATGCTGCCAGACCAATAAGAAATTATACGGTTGAGAAAACGAGATTTTATGTAACTTTGGGTTATAATTTTTAGATACAAAATCTTTTGAGATGATAAAATCAATGACAGGCTTTGGCCTGGCAGTATATGAGGACTCCAATTATACGGTTCAAGTAGAAGTTAAAACCCTTAACTCTAAGTTTTTAGACTTTAATTTCAGGGCTCCCAAGCAATTTTCAGAAAAGGAAACAGAGGTAAAAAATATTGTTTCAGGCATTCTTGAAAGAGGGAAAGTTAATGTTTCCATTGATTTCAGCTCCAAAAAAGAGGATGACCTTCCAATAGTAATACAGGAGGAGCTCTTCCAAAGGTATTATGAAAAATATGCGGGCATGGCCGAAATGGTAAAAGGTTCGACAACAGATATTTTTAAATTGGCGCTACAGTC
>Ga0222651_1000281_pt1 | contig 36552 bp, 34 predicted proteins | sample AntAcemetagen369_FD_179855 | JGI IMG/M metagenome (GOLD analysis project Ga0222651, IMG submission 179855) | Saline water microbial communities from Ace Lake, Antarctica - #369 | ecosystem: Environmental > Aquatic > Non-marine Saline and Alkaline > Saline | place: Antarctica: Ace Lake...
CCCCGCTCGGTGATCTGCGCCACCGCGTCCCGTTTGAAATCGTCGTCGAAATTACCTTTGCCCATCATGGCCTCCTTGCCTCAAAATTAGGGAAGAAAGCGTCTACGAATCTAGGGGCTATTCAGTTGCTGGTGATCGTGATAATGTCGTCATCACGTCGAAATGCACGCAGTCTGTCGGCGGCGATATCAACGCGCGTGGCAGCAATCGCCGCCATGTTGTGCGCGCCGTCGAGGACAGCCTCAAACGTCTCAATACCGATCGTATCGACGTCCTGTTCATGCACCAGTTTGACGGCAAATTGCCGATCGAAGAGATCCTCCGTGGTCTGGAAAGCGTCGTGCAGTCCGGGAAGGTGCTGTATATCGGGGCGAGTAACTACGCGGCCTGGCAGATCGCCAAGGGGCTGGGAATTTCCGAACGTCGTGGCTGGGCCCGCTTCGACGTGATTCAACCGATGTACTCGCTGGTCAAACGCCAGGTAGAATCCGAAATTTTGCCCATGGCCCTGTCGGAGAATGTAGGTGTCATTCCATACAGCCCGATCGGCGCCGGCGCGTTGAGCGGTAAATACAGCCCGAACCGTGACCCCGGTGAAGGTCGTCTCGTCGTGAATGCGCAATATTCCAAACGCTACAGTGCCGATGGAACATATGAAGCTGCCGCCGCCTTTACCGAGTTTGCCGAAGACATGGGAATTCATCCGGTCAGTCTGGCTATTGCATGGGTTGGTGGACATCCCGCTGTGACAAGCCCGATCATTGGCGCGCGCAATGTTGCGCAACTGAAGCCGGCGCTCGAAAGTGTCGATATTGATATGACGCCAAGTCTACGGGCCGAGATTTCAGCGCTTTCGAAAGGGCCGGCGTTAGCCCATGACCGGTTTGAAGAAAGCGTCAAATAACAACGCGGCGGGCGGCTTCAGTATCGAAGAGAATGTGGAGAGTGACATGAACCGGGAAAGCATACTGCGTTCGGGCAACGTTGCCGTAATTACGGGCGCGGCGCTCGGGATCGGGCGGGCGTTGGCAATCCGGCTGGCCGGGGAGGGCATGTCAGTTGTCATGGCCGACTTGCAAAGCGGCGACTTTGCCGAAGCGGTTGATGCCGCGAAAAGCGTTGCAGCAAAGGGACCGGAGAGTGTTGTCAGTGTCGTCACCGATGTCTCAGATTCCGGGCAAGTTGAAAATCTGAAAACAGCGGCACTGGATGCCTTTGGCAAAGTTGATTTTCTGATCAACAACGCCGTGACACGTATTGGCCGGGGATTTGACGCTGATTTGGCCGAATGGCGGCGCGCGATTGACATCAATTTCTGGGGGCCGGTTTACGGTGTCGATGTGTTCTTGCCAACGTTGCTCGAAAATCCCGGTCCTGCGGCTATTGTCAATGTCGCTTCGAAGCAGGGCATAACCAACCCGCCGGGGCACCCGATCTACAATGTTTCGAAATCCGCGCTCAAAACCTATACCGAGGCGTTGCAGCATGAGTTGAGAAACAACCCCGACAATCAGGGAGACAGCAGCGTCACAGCGCATTTATTGGTGCCCGGTTGGACAACCACGGGGAAATCGGAACACAAGCCCGGTGCCTGGATGCCGGACCAGGTCGTTGACGTGTTGCTAGCCGGAATTGCCGCGGACCGTTTCTACATGGTTTGCCCGGACAATGAGGTATCGACAGAAATGGATAAAAAACGGATCCTTTGGGCAGCACAGGATATTACAGAGGACCGTCCGCCCCTTTCGCGGTGGCACCCGGACTTTGCCGACATCGCGAAATCGGAATGTTCCTGAAAACCTAACCCGCTGGAACAGAGAGAACATGCGAGAAACCCAGGTCGAGATCAAAGGTGACCGTTTCTTTCTGAACGGTAAGGTTACCTATCAGGGTATCCATGGTCATGGTCGCGCGATTGAGGGCTTGTTGCTCAACACGCGAATGGTTCAGGGCATATTTGATGACCTCAACCCGGAGACAAGGGCGCAATGGGGATACCCGGATACGGGGATCTGGGACCCGGATCGCAATACTGCTGAATTTATCGAGGCGATGCCGCTGTGGCGGGATCATGGCATTCTTGCGTTCACGCTCAATCTTCAGGGCGGTAGCCCCTTTGGCTATTCGAAGAAACAGCCCTGGGTCAATTCTGCAATCGATCCTTCCGGTATGCTCCGGGATGACTACCTGGGGCGGCTCGAACGCATCCTTGATCGTGCTGACGAACTTGGCATGGTCGTGATTCTGGGCATTTTTTACTTCGGCCAGGAAAAGGTCATGCAGGACGAGGTGGCGATCAAAAATGCTGTTGCGGAAACGGTAAAATGGGTTCTCCGCAAGGATTACCGCAACGTTCTGATCGAAATTAACAACGAGGCCAGCGAGTTCTATTCTCAGCCAATTCTCAATCCGGCGCGCGTTCACGAACTCATATTATTGGCGAAAGAAATTACGCATGACGGCCGGCGCCTGTTGGTCAGTACGTCCCATCGGGGGGGCGTAATCCCCGCTTCGGCGGTCGTCCGGGCCAGCGACTACATTCTGCTGCACGGTAATCACATCGATGATCCGGCGGCGATCCGGCAGATGGTTCGCGATACCAGGCAGGTTGAAGGCTACACGCCAAAGCCGGTTATGTTTAATGAGGATGACCATTTTGGCTTTGAGAAAGCGGACAATAATTTTATTGCCGCGGTCGGTGAGTATGCATCGTGGGGTTATTTCGACTACCGTCTGGAGAACGAAAAATTCGACGATGGTTACCAGAGCATCCCGGTAAACTGGACAGTCAGTTCGGCGCGAAAGCGCGGCTTCTTCGGGCTCGCGAAGAAGATCACATCGGGTGAGATGCCTTAGAATTTGGCAGAAGCTTCATTGTTCTGAAAATATGCACGAATAAGGATAGTGCCAAGAGGCCTTGGCTTGACCTTATCGTGTGCGGGATTCCTTGTGCGGCATGGGGCGTTTCGGCTGGCGGGGTTTTGCGCTACAAACCTTGTACTGAAACAAGGAGTAGCCCATGAAGGATTCTGTTGGTGACCGTCGATTTCTTGGCATGCTGACGCCATCATCTAATACGGTCCTGGAACCGCTTACTGCGGCTGCCCTTGCGGGGCTGCCCGATGTGACGGCGCATTTCAGTCGTTTTACGGTGACGGAAATATCGCTGGGTGAACAGGCGCTCAACCAGTTTGATACAAAGCCCATGGTGGCGGCAGCAAAGTTGCTGTCCGATGCCAAGGTGCACTCGATCTGCTGGAACGGCACGTCCGCGGGTTGGAAAGGGTTTGCTGCCGACGAAGAGCTCTGCGCGGAAATTGAGACCGAAACCGGTATCGCCACCTGCTCATCGGTCTTGGCGCTCAATGAGATATTCAGTCTGACCGGTGTGAAGCGGTTTGGCCTGGTGACGCCCTATCTGGATGATATCCAGGCGGCGACGATCGAAAACTATGGCAAGTCCGGGTTTGAATGTGTCGCTGAACGCCATCTCGGTGACCCGGGAAATTTTTCGTTCTCGGAAGTCTCAGAGGCGACGATTGCGCAGATGTGCCGGGACGTGGCTGCGGAAGGGAAGCCTGAGGCGATATCAATCTTCTGTACGAATCTGCGGGGTCTCTCGATCGTCCCGCAACTGGAAGCGGAACTCGGGATTCCTATTTACGATACGGTGGCGACGGCAATCTGGAAATCAATGAAAATCGCCGGGTTAAACCCGGACCGTATCAAGGGGTGGGGGCGGTTATTTCAGGAAGTCGCCTGAGCTAATGATTCGTTTGTTCGTTACAGAAGTAAATATTTTGCAATAGGTTAGCTGGTTGGGAGCGGAAGAATGGAACCCTTCGATCTTATTATCCGAAACGGCAGAATTGCGACAGCAAGCGATATCTTCGAATGTGATATTGGAATCCGGGAGGGCTGTATCACGGCGCTTGAAGAAGGGTTGACGGGCGCTACCGAAATCATTGATGCGGCGGGAAAGTGGGTGACGCCTGGTGGTGTCGATGGTCATTGCCACATTGATCAGCCGACCAGTGACGGTACCCGCATGGCCGATGATTTCCTTTCCGGCACGACCTCTGCTGTACACGGTGGGACAACAACGATCATCCCCTTCGCTTGCCAATTCAAGGGGCAATCGCTGAATGACGTGGTGGCGGATTATCATGCGCGCGCTGAAGGCAAGGCGGTGATTGATTATGCCTTTCATCTGATTGTCAGCGACCCGTCTCCGAATGTGCTCGAAACCGAATTACCGAACCTCATTGCGAATGGCTATACGCATTTCAAGCTCTACATGACCTATGACGATATGAAGCTGAATGACCGGCAGATGCTGGACGTTCTTGACGTGGCGCGGCGTCACGGTGCGATGGTCATGATTCATGCGGAAAACAGCGACTGTATTGCCTGGCTGACGGATCGGTTGGAGCAGGCAGGGAAGACCGCGCCGCACTACCATGCGGTTTCGCGTCCGCCGGTCGTGGAGCGCGAAGCGACCTATCGTGCCATTGCGTTTTCCGACCTCATGGATACGCCGATCCTGATTGTCCATGTGTCGGGCGAAGAGGCGACGAAGGAAATCAGACGAGCGCAGGAGCGCGGATTACGGATATATGGCGAAACCTGTCCGCAATACCTGTTTCTGACTTCCGCGGATCTGCAGAAGGATGGGTTTGAAGGCGCGAAGTGCATATGCAGCCCGCCGCCGCGTAGCCTGGCCGATCAGGAATATATGTGGTCAGCCTTGGCCGAAGGGGTGTTCTCGATCTTTTCTTCTGACCATGCGCCGTTCCGCTTCGCGGACCCGCAAGGAAAGCAGAATGGTGCCGCCATGGAAGGGTTTCGATGGATTCCCAACGGGATTCCAGGAATTGAAACCAGGGTGCCGCTGCTTTTCTCCCACGGTGTCCTGGATGGCCGGATCGATATCAAGGACTTCGTCGCGCTTACGTCGACCAATCCTGCGCATATGTATGGCCTCGAAAAATCCAAGGGAACAATCGCCATTGGGTCGGATGCTGACATCGTGATCTGGGATGAGAAAGAACCGTTCCAGCTGACCAACGATATGCTGCATCACAATGTCGATTACACGCCATACGAAGGGGTTGAACTGAAAGCCTGGCCCGGAATCGTGGTTTCGGGCGGTGAGGTTGTCATTCGTGACGGCGTTATGACGGCGAAGCCGGGGCGGGGACGCTTCCTGCCGTCGTCGCTGCCAGTGCCGGCAAGACCCAACCGGCCGGAGGACCCGACGCCGTATTTCGTTGCAATCTGACGGGGTGGCGCTGGCGCGTCGTCAATCCATTCGACCGGGCTTTCCTCTGCCCTTTTTAATATCAGACTGCCGCCGTTTGCTGTCGAGGCGCCGCTGTTTGGAGCCCTTTGTCGGCCGCGTCGGGCGACGGTATTTGGGCGGTGCCGCTGCTTCACGGATCAAGGCGACCAGGCGCGCGACAGCGTCCTCACGGTTCTGCTCCTGGGTCCGGTACTGGCTTGCCTCGATCACGATGACGCCGTCGCGCGTCATCCGCCGGCCCGCGAGTGGTTTCAGCCTGAGGAAGACGGCATTGCTTAGCGATGCGCTGTGACGGGCATCGAAACGTAGCTGGACGGCACTGGCTGTTTTGTTAACCTTCTGGCCCCCAGCACCCGGGGATCGGATGAAGGTTTCATCGAGTTCGGACTCGTGAAGGGCAATATCTGGCGTCACCTGAATCATGACGACAGTTTATCACAAGCCTGATCCGAACGTGCGAGAGGAATGCCCGTGTGAAAGGCGCTATCAATACGGGCTCAGGCAGCGCGAATAGAGGTCAGGAAGGAACTGACCTGGTCGCGCAACTGGTTGGACTGTTCCGCAAGTTCGTCCGCAATGCCAAGGACAATGTTGGCAGTCTCACCAGTCTGAGAGACGGATGTCGTGACTTCGGCGGTATTGCTCGTCACCTCTTCTGTCCCCGTCGCTGCCTGCTGAATATTACGGGCAATTTCTCGCGTTGCCGCGTCCTGTTGTTCAACGGCACCGGCAACCGCAGTAGAAATACCGGAGAGCTCCTCAATCGTTCTGCCAATGGCACTGATGGCCTCCACCGCATCGTCCGATGATAGCTGGATACCTGAAACCTGTTCCGCGATTTTTTCAGTGGCACGAGAGGTTTCATTGGAGAGGTTCTTCACTTCGGCTGCGACAACAGCAAAGCCTTTGCCGGCATCCCCTGCGCGTGCCGCTTCGATGGTTGCATTCAACGCCAACAGGTTAGTTTGATTGGCGATACTGTTGATCAATTCGACGACTTCGCTGATCTGTTTCGCGCCATCGCGCAACTTCTCGACACGTTCATTGGTTTGATTGGCATCCACAACAGCACTGCTTGCGATTTTCGCAGATTTCGATACCTGATCGCTAATATCGGCGATCGAAGCGGATAACTCTTCTGTCGCACTTGCTACCGCTTGAACGTTATTGGACGCCTGCTCGGCGACCTTCGATACAGTATTCGTCTTCTGCGAGGTTTCAACCGCGGCTCCGGACATGTTTTTTGCCGAGTTCTGCATTTTTTGTACGGATTTTGAAACGATTCCAATAATGCTGCCGACAGATGCTTGGAAGTGATCTGCAAGATCGTCCATCTCCTTTCGACGCTTTTCGGCAGCTTCTTTTTCCCGCTTGCGTGTTGCTTCAGAAAGCTTCTGTTCTTCGGTTTGTTTGGCTTCCGCCGCGCGCAGTTCCTCATCTGCCTGTTGCGTCTGTAACTTTCGTTCAGCGGTCAGGCGGTCGTGTTCCATCTGGCTGATCTTTTCAGCATTTTCCTTGAAAACGAGGACGGATCGCGCCATCTGGCCCAACTCATCCCCCCGATCTGTTTCTGGGATGGTGACAGATTTATCGCCCGATGTAAGAAGATCCATTGCGCTGGATATACCGGCGAGCGGACGGGTGATGGTACGGGCAGCGGCAAGGCCGACAACTGTCATGGCAATCAGAATAACCAGACAAATACCCAACATGATCATGCCCAGGTGATGGGCAGCTTCAACGGCCTCAGAAACATCGACTTCGCCCAGGACTGCCCATTTGGTTCCTTCGAAGCTGAAGGGTTCATATGCAGATAGTACCGGAATGCCACGATAGTCGAGAATCTCCGCAACGCCGGATTTACCGGAAAGAGCGGCAGTGGTTGTCGAACCATCGATACGGGTCTTCAGTATTGTGGATTCTTCGCTGAAACGTGAATTACTGCGCATGAGCTTGTCTACGCCGACCAGATAGGTCTCTCCGGTTCGCCCCATGCCGGTGGATGCCTGCATTACGTGATTTAACCGATCAATCGGCATCTGGAACACAAGTGCTCCCAAAAACTGGCCATTCTGGATTACTGGAGTCGCGATAAAGCTGGCGGGTGCATCAGCGCTCGGTGCATAGGGCGCGAAGTCTGTGAAATTTACAAATCCATGCGCGGCGTTGTCTCTTGCTGACCGGAAGGTTCGTGCAAGATCGGTATCGCGCCATTCGCCCGACTCAAGGTTGGTCGCGTAGTCCAGTTCCTTGAACACGGTATAGACCACATCGCCGTCTGGCGTGACCAGAAATATGTCATAGTATCCTCGCGCCTCCAAAAGGTTGCGGAACCAGGGATGGAAGCGTGCGTGTACCGTGCTGTATTCAGAACCATCCGGCGCTGCATCCAGTTTATGCTTTTCGCCGGTTGGGTGGGGGTTCTGTTCTATGTATAGAGATTGTAAATGCTGGACGACGTCACCCGCCGATTTCTTTTTGGCGAAACCTTTATTGAATTCCATCAAGGCGGATACAGCGATCTCGCTGTCCGCGACAACGAGCAGATCTTCCCGAATACTTTGCAGGTATGATTGTAGTGAATCCGCTTTGGCATGAACCAGGGCGGTAAATTTCTGTTCGGAAACCTGCCGGAGCTCTGCTTCGGCCTGCAAGTAGCTGATTGTTCCCACCGCGCCGACGGAAAAGAGCACCGCACCTAGGATCAGCGCCGGCAGTTTATATACAAGTGAAACACCCGAAAGAAATCTAAACATATCAAGGACCTTTAAGAAGAATGCTGCCGGCGACTAGCTGCGCTGTGCATGAGTCCTTTCATGATGTGCGAAATTTCTTAAGATTGTAACTCTAAAAATACCCTAGTCCCGACGTCTGAAATTCAATGCCTGTCCGTGTTACGTTATGCGTCCGGCGACCAGCCGAACCTTGCGCGGCGCGGCGCGCCAGATGCAAAGGATCGACAGCAAACTGATACCGATGGCGAGCCAGAAAGCTGCAGTGTAGCTGCCCGTTGCGTCATGGATCAGGCCGAAGCTCCACGGGCCGGCTGCCGCGCCCAAACCCGATGCCATATTCAACGTGCCAAGGATCGCACCGGCATTACGACCGTGGAAAATCTCTATCGCAATTGGTCCGAAAAGCGACGCGAGGCCATAGCCGAGCATGCCCTGGGAGGCAACCATCAGATAGACCAGCACCGGGCTGGGAAAATGATCAATCAGCAGCAGAAGACCATAGCAAAGCGCGTAGCCCGACAGCGCAAAGGTCCAGCCCCATTCGCGGCCAATCCGGTCGGACAGGTGACCGATGGCGATTTGTCCGACGATACCGCACAGCCCGACCAGGCCCAGCGCGTAAGCTGCCAGTGCCGGATCGAACCCGGCCCCGATGAGGTATTTGGTCTGGTGGACCTGTACGGCGTACCAGGCGAACAGGCAGCAGAAATACCCGACCACCAGCCACCAGAACCGCGTTGTGCGCAGGGCTCGGGGGATGGTCCAGTCGCGCGAAGCCCAAACCTCGTCGACAATGCCGGAAGGGGGCGCCGGGCTTGCCGGATCAATGGTATTTCGGGACCCGTTGCCGCCGTCCGCGACAAGGCCCAGGTCTTCCGGCCGACGCCGCTGCAACAGGATATTCAGGGGCACGGCGACGACGATCAGCAGGGCGGCCAGGGTCCAGCAGGCCTCGCGCCAGCCGGCAGACACAATTACGCCCTGAACGAAGGGCAGGATCACGACTGCACCGACGCCGACGCCGGCAAAGGCGATGCCAAGGGCAAGGCCTCGTTTGCGTGCAAACCAGTTCGGCAGAAACATCGCGTGGCCGTTGTAACTGACGATGGTGCTGAAGCCCACGGACAGGATTCCAAGGGTGAGATACAGATGCCAGGCTTCGGTTGCGAGTGTTGCCAGCATGAGTCCGCTGCCGGTTATGATGGCACCGATGGGCATCAGCCAGCGGGGCCCATACCGATCCATCAGCACGCCGGTTAAGGGCCCGAGTAGCATTGACGCTGCGAAACCGGCGGAAAAAATGCCGGCCACCATGGCGCGGGTTTCGCTGAATTCATCAAGGATCGCGGGGAACAGCAAGGAGAATGCCGTTCGTGAATTGACCCCGACTGCCAATGTTATAAAGGCGACGCTTATGACGACCCAGCCATAGAAAAACGGCAGGCGTGAAATTGTGGAAGACGGTTGATTGGGCATGGGGATGGCGCTGTGTTACGAAAGCCCGAGCTTTACGGTTTTGTACCGCGGGTTACAAACGAAAATCCTGGCGCTACACTGCCCCTTATACCTGTACTAGGAGAGAGGAACAGATATGCCCGAGGGAACCAGCGGTGCGCCGGTCGCCGAGACAGTTTATACCAAACGCGCGCAATATAACGATCCACAGAATGCCTTCGCATTTCGCTGGCCTGATGTCCCGCGCCGCCAGTTCCTGGCGGAGCGTGATCGGGCTTTTGACCCGGCGACGGGAACGGCGGATATTCCGCTGGATTCCAGTGACGTGCTGGGGACGGCGTATGTTGCGACGACCCCGACACTCCAGTGTCGTTACCTTCGGATTGCGGCGGGAGAGAATATCGCGACCGCATACCGTGCCAGTGGCGCCGTATATTACGTGATGGCTGGTGCGGGTGAGAGTACCCATGACGAGGACCGTATCGTTTGGGGGGCGGGCGATGTGTTCTGCTTTCCTGGTGGCGGTGGAGAGACAGCGCATGTCGCGGGTAGCGTGGATGCCGTCCTGTTCGTTACGACCAACGAACCATTACTGGCTTTTGAACGTCTGGAGCCACCGAAAAACCCGGTTATCCAGACCGTGCATTATCCGGCCGCAGAAATTGCCCGTCGATTTGAGGTGGTCTATGCCCGGGAACAAACCGATGCAGAAGCGGGACGCGCAATCCTGTTTTCCAGCGCGGCGGTTGGTGAATGCACCAATATGCTGCCGTCGATCAATGTCGCCATCAATACGCTTCAGGCTGGCGGGGACCAGCGCCCGCATCGACATAATGGCGTTGCCATCACTTTGGCGATCCAGGGCGAAGGCATTCATTCAATGATCGAAGACGAGAAAATTCCGTGGTCGACGGGTGCGGCACAGATTACGCCGGCGACCGAGCTGCATTCGCATCACAATCGCGGGACGGAGCGGATGGTCAGTCTCGTCGTGCAAGATGAAGCGCTGCATTATTACACGCGGACCCCGGGTTTTTCCTGGGACTAAAGCCGGGCCGGGAACAGCTTGTTTAAATCTGCGACGATGGTTTGCGCGCTGGTCAGGTGGGCGTGAAAGGGGAATCGTCAAAGCCGCCATTGCAGGCGGTGACGATGTGCGACATTTCCACTTCACGCCAATCCTCCGAGATGGAGGTCAATGGCTCGGACAGCACCATCAGGGCGCTGTCCGGCACGCCCTTGTCCTGTTGTAGGCCGACATATAGCGAGGGGGCGCGGTCATCGCTGGCGTAGCGGATGGCATGGATGATCTCGCCGTCCGTCACTGTGGCCGTGAGGCGCAGTGGCGCGTCGATATTATTGCCCTTCATGATGGATTCGACCTGGCCGACAGTGCGGGAGAAGGCGCCTTGTGGGTCGGTCTCCAACCCGTTTGTCAGCAGGATGTAGAAGAAGGTCTCGCTATCCGTTCCGCCCTGGCGGAAACGGTAATATTCGGGGGCAATCAATCGATCCAGTAAATGCCGGATTTCAGCATAGCCACCAATCTGACCGTTATGCATGAACAACCATTTTCCGTATCGGAACGGATGACAGTTGCTGCGCGCGATCCCGGCCCCGACAGTCGCGGCGCGAACATGGGCAAAGAACAGACCGCTTTCGACCTGTTCCGCGACGCATTTCAGGTTCTCGTCATTCCACGCTGGCAGGACATCGCGGAACAGCCCCGGTTCGGCCTTTGATCCATACCAACCCAGCCCGAATCCGTCGCCATTGGTTGGGGTAATGGCCATCTGGGCCGCGAGACTCTGCTGAATAAGGGAGTTTTCCGCCTTGAACAGAAAGGCGTCGGGATGGACCGGCGGTCCGGAATAGGCGAGCCAACGACACATGATGATGACCTTAAGGCGTGGTATCGGGTTCGGCAATCGGCGATATGGCGTTACGTCAACGCCTTTGCGTGGTGTGCGATGTGGTCTTCCATGAAGCTGGCGATAAAGAAATAACTGTGGTCGTAGCCTTCCTGCATGCGCAGGGTCAGCGGCTGGCCCGCCGCGGCGCAGGCGTCGCGCAGCAGTTCCGGTTTCAGTTCTTCGGCCAGGAACGGGTCGGCTGTGCCCTGGTCGATCAGGATTTCCGTTTGCTGATGTCCGGCGCGGATCAATTCACAGGTGTCGTGGCGGTGCCAGATGTCGCGGTCTTCCCCCAGATATGTCGTGAACGCCTTGACGCCCCATGGGCAGGCGCTTGGTGCGACGATGGGAGCAAAAGCGGAAACCGACCGGTACTGATAGGGGTGAAGCAGCGCGCAGGTCAGCGCGCCATGGCCGCCCATCGAATGACCGAATATACCCTGCCGCGCGATATCCGCCGGAAAGTTCGCTGCGATCAGCGCCGGCAGCTCTTTCGTTACATAACTGTACATCAGGTAATGGGACGACCACGGGCTTTGCCGGGCATCAACGTAGAATCCCGCGCCCTGTCCCAGGTCGTAGGCAGGGTCATCCGCCACGCCGTCGCCCCGCGGGCTGGTATCCGGGGCGACGATCATCAGCCCATGTTCGGCAGCAAAACGCTGTGCCCCGGCCTTGGTGGTAAAATTCTCGTCAGTACATGTCAGTCCGGACAGGAAAGTCAGCACTGGCACCGGCCGGTCCTGTGCCTGTGGTGGTACGAAGACGGACAGCCGCATGTCGCAATTCGTGCTGTCTGCAAAGTGGCTGTAGACGCCCTGCAACCCACCGAAGCAGCGATTCTGGCTGACTGTTGTCAGGCTCATGCCCGTTAGAATTCGACGACGGAACGGATTGATGTTCCTGCATGCATCAGGTCGAAGGCATCGTTGATCTTTTCGAGCGGCAGCTTGTGCGTGATCAGGTCATCGATGTTGATCTTGCCATCCATGTACCAATCCACAATCTTCGGCACGTCGGTCCGTCCTCTGGCGCCACCGAAGGCGGTGCCCTTCCACTCGCGTCCCGTGACGAGCTGGAATGGCCGCGTGGAAATTTCTGCGCCGGCCGGCGCGACGCCGATGATCACGGATACGCCCCAACCCTTGTGGCAACATTCCAGCGCCTGGCGCATGACTTCCACATTGCCGATACATTCGAAGGAATAATCCGCGCCGCCCTTGGTCAAATCCACCAGATAGGGGACCAGGTCACCGCCAACTTCCGCCGGGTTGACGAAGTGGGTCATGCCGAATTTTTCCGCGAGCTCCTTGCGGTTCGGGTTCAGGTCAACGCCAACGATCATGTCTGCGCCGGCGAGCCGTGCGCCCTGCACGACGTTCAGCCCGATCCCGCCAAGCCCGAAGATCACCACGTTTGCGCCCGGCTCGACCTTGGCTGTGTTGATTACCGCGCCAATCCCGGTGGTTACGCCGCAGCCGATATAGCAGACCTTGTCAAAGGGGGCGTCCTCGCGGATTTTCGCCAGCGCGATTTCTGGCAGAACCGTGAAATTCGCAAAGGTGGAGGTGCCCATGTAATGGAACACTTTCTCCCCGCCGATGGAAAACCGGCTGCTGCCATCGGGCATAAGACCCTGACCCTGGGTTTCCCGAATGGCCTGGCACAGGTTGGTTTTGCCGCTGGTGCAGTATTCGCACTGTCGACATTCCGGCGTGTAGAGCGGGATGACATGATCGCCCTTCTTCAGGCTGGTGACACCCGGCCCAGTATCAACGACGATGCCGGCGCCTTCATGCCCCAGAATAGCGGGAAAGATGCCTTCCGGGTCGGCGCCGGACAGGGTGAATTCATCGGTATGGCACACACCGGTCGCCTTGATCTCGACCAGGACCTCGCCAGCCTTCGGTCCTTCCAACTGAACGGTTTCGATCGTCAGTGGTTTCCCGGCCTGGCGGGCGACTGCGGCGCGTACATCCATTGAAAAGTCCTCTCCGTGCGTGTGCTGATATGCTCGATCATGAAGGTGCCCGACAGGGGCTGGGTTTTCAAGAGTGAAGGCGGCCCGTATGCCTGTTGGTTTGCGCTCTCTACTGCATTGGCCGTTGTGAGGACGTTGTAATTTTCTGCTACCGGGATGCGCTGTTCTTCAGGCCTCGGGGGCTTCGTCCGTATTGTCGTGTATAGGCCCGGGACAGCGCAGCCGGGCTGGCATAGCCCACCGCGCGGGCGACCGCTTTTAACGAAGTACCTTTGGCCAATTGCTCATTGGCCAGGGTCAGCCGCCAGTGTGACAGATAGCTGCCGGGCGTCTGTCCGACGATATCCCGAAAAATATTGGCGAAGCTGGTACGGGACATTCCTGCCTCTTCTGCCAGCAGTTCCAAATTCCAACCCTTTTCCGGCGCGTCGTGCATCGCGGTCAGTGCGCGCTGCAGGGCAGGGTGGGACAGGCCTGCCAGCATGCCGATTTCCGCATGACCGCTGCTGATGACATGGCGCAGCAGTTTCACCACCACGACCTCGCAGAGCCGGTCGAGCACCGCCTGCTGCCCGCAATTGACCGAGAAGGCTTCCTCGGCCAGCAGCTCCAGCACCGCGCGCAACCCGCTGCTTTCGGCGAACGGCACGGCGACCACGCCCGGAAGGGCTGCGACCAGCGGGTTGGCCGCGCCGCCGAGATCAATACTGGCGCAGAGCAGTTCCACTTCCCGGTCCGCCCCGCCGGTGTCCAGTCGATGCGGCAGGTTGCGCGGATAAAACAGCACCGTCGGTTCGTTAACTTCGACCGGCGCGCCGGCGCCATTGGTCACACTCAGCGTCCCGGCGCGCAGGATATGGATATGCCCGCCCGTGCCGGTTGCGGTGAAATCCGCCGTGCCGCACATCGGTCCCGTGCGGAACACGCCCGCCCGGATCTCGAACCGCCGCAGCAGTGCGGAGAGCCGGTCGAGATGCGGTTGGGTCGTGGTATGGATATTCATTTGTATGTTCTGCAATAAATAGTGGACATATTGTTACTTTTAATACGACAGAATGCAGAGTAGGTCGAGTCGCGGTTGTCCGCGGCGCGTCATTAACTCACCAAGGGAGACCGTTATGTCACTTGCTGAAAAACTGGACGCGATCAGGGAAGCGTCCGGTAAACGAATACCCGCCGAGAAACGGGTCGTCATGGGCCAGGCTACTGCGGATCTGCGGGAATCCGGTATTCTGAACAGGGTTGCGAAGCCCGGCGACCGTATGCCTGAATTCTCGCTGCGCAATGCCTATGGGGTCGAAGTGCATTCCGCCGATCTTCTGGCGGAGGGGCCCGTTGTCCTTTCCGTCTTCCGGGGGACATGGTGACCCTACTGTAATGCAGAGCTGTATGCTTTGCAGGAAGTCCTTTCAGAACTCGAAACCCACAATGCCAGCCTGGTGGCGCTGACCCCGCATTTGCCGGAACACAGCATCACCATGATGGAAAAAAACGCGCTGAACTTTCATCTGCTGTCCGATCCGCGCAACGAATACGCGGCGCAACTTGGGCTGCGATTCGATGTGCCGGGCACGGTGAAGGAAATCTATGACGGGTTTGGCATCGACCTGCCGAAATACAACGGCGATGACAGCTGGACCCTGCCGGTCCCGGCACGGTTCGTCATCGATTCAGGCGGTATCATTCGCGTTGCGGATGTCGACGTCGACTATACCCGGCGGCCGGAACCGGCCAAGACAGTCGCCGACGTGAAGGCGCTGGGCTAACGATAACCAATGTTGACGGGGTGCGCCGGTGGTGGCCCCGTCAACGTTGTGTCTATGCAGTATCCGTCTTGCGATACAGATCGTCCCGCCCGCGTACGGGATCCAGCAGCGACCAGTCACCCTGTTCGACCACATAACCCAGCGGGTGCGGCGGACGTGGTTCCATGCCGATGGACAGCATGACCCGGTCATCGCGGTAATAACATTGCGCTGTCACGCTGGCGATCAGCGCGGCATCGTCGGCATGTTCCTCCCGAAACGTCGTGGCGATGCTATCTCGCTGGTCGGCGGACAGGTTCGCGAATACGACGTCGTGTGCCTGCCGGGCCAGTTCATTCAGCGCCGCGAGCGCTGTCCCGAAACGGTCACGATGGCGCTGCGCATCGGACAGGATGGTCGTGAAAATTGCGGCATCGGCGGCGCTGGGCACGTCATGCACCTCACTTGCCGGAATGATCATATCGACCAGTGCCGACAGGGTGCGTTTTTCGTCTTCGGTAAAATCAGTCATGGTTCGCGCCCTCAATCGAACAGGTTGGCCAGGCGGGATTTCATCTGGTCGGCGACGTAAAGCGCAAGCGCCTGGATCGTGCTGGTCGGGTTGACCCCGGCGCTGGTGACGAAAATGCTGCCGTCGATGATGAACAGGTTCTTTACGTCGTGGCTGCGACCCCATTCGTTGACGACCGATTTATCCGGATCCTTGCCCATCCGGGCGGTACCCATCAGGTGCCAGCCGCCATAACGGATCGGTGCTTCCGACATGATGTCCTTCGCCCCCGCGGCGCTCAGTATCTCCGATGCCCGGGCGATACCATGATCCATCATCTGTTTTGTGTTTTCGCTGAGAGTGTAGCTGATCTTCGGGGCAGGGATGCCGTTGCTGTCCTTCAGGTCGGGGTCGATTGTCACCCGGTTGTGTTCTTCCGGCAGGTCCTCACAGACGGCCACCATGCCGGTAATCCGCTCTATCATGTCGCGAGCGGCTTGATGATGCCCAGCACCCCAGGGGATTCGGCCATGAGTCATGGCGGTTTGAACCGTACGGATCGGCCCCATGCCGCGGGTAATTTCCAGTGTATAGCCACGCATGAATCCGCGTTCTGGATCGGTTTCGTAGAATTCCTGGCTGCGAATGGCCTTGGCCGGTCCTGCATAGCCATCCAGGGCGTCTTCGAATACGCCCTGGACCGAGGCATAGGGGTGGAACATCAGGTTCTTGCCGACCAGCCCGCTGCTGTTGGCCAGCCCATCGGGGAACAGGGTTGATTTTGAATTCAGCAGCATGCGCGGCGTGCCGATGCCGTTACAGGCGACCACAACGACATGCGCCTGAATTTCCTGTTCGTCGCCATTGGCATCGTAATAGATAGCGCCGGTCGCCATGCCGTCATCGCCCACGGTAATTTCGCGCACCCGGCAGCGCGTTCGAAGCTCGACCCCGGCGCGAAGCGCATGCGGCCAGTAGGTGACATCGGCACTGCCCTTCGCCCCCTGCGCGCATCCCGCGCCACAAGCGCCCAGATTGATACATTTGGCGCGGCCGTCATAATCCTCGGTGATGATCGCGGTATCCGATGGCCACCAGTGCCAGCCCTTCTTGTTGAAGCCCTCGGCCAGTCGCGCCCCCGCCTTACCCAGTGGCAGTGGCGGCAAGCGGTGCGCGTTATCGCGCGGATAGGCCGGGTCCCCTGCCAGCCCCGCGATGCCGGTCATGCGGTCGTTCTCGCCGTAATAGGGCTGCAACGTTTCGTAATCGATCGGCCAGTCTTCGCCGACACCATCCAGAGTCTTGACCTTGAAATCGGAAGGGTGGAACCGTGGGTAATGCCCGGCATACAGGATCGTGCCACCACCGACACCGTTGAAATTGGCGACCTTGATAGGCGAGTCATCTTCGTTGATCGGGTAGTCGGACGGCAATTTTCGCAGATTGGGGTTAATGGAAAAGTCGCCCTGCCGCCGCGCTTCCCAGTCGCGTTCTGTACTGGGATAGGCCAGCGGGTTCATCAGCCCGCCCTGTTCCAGGCAGACGATATGCATCTTTGTTTCCGCCAGGCTCCACGCCATGGCAGCCCCGGACGCGCCGGCACCGATAATCAGGACGTCTACAGGTTCTTCGGACATTGGGCCTTCTTCCCCCTCAGACCAGATGAGGAAAGATGAAAAACATCTGTCCTGTGAATCTGGTCGTTATTCTAGAGTTGGTTTTCTCTCAGAATAAACCGAATGGTATGTGGCGAAGGCGCGCCCAGCAAGTCCCTCTTGGCGGGCCGCGGCGCCGGCCTGACTGCCCCTATGTATCAAACAGGCTGGGAAGAAATGTCGCGAAGCCTGGAACCATGTAAACGATGCTCATGGCCAACAGAAAAATTCCCACAAAGGGAACGCAGGCGCGAAAGATCATGCGCAGGTCTGCATCCGGAACGACCCCTTTGAACGCAAACATGGCGTAGCCGAAGGGCGGTGTGATCCCACCGACGGTGACATTCAGCAACATCAGCAGCCAGAACCAGATCGGGTCGAACTGCAATGCCTCGACGACGGGCAGGTAAATCGGGATGACGACAAGCATCAGGGCAACTTGATCTATGAACATGCAGAACACGAATACGATAAGCATCATGATCAGCATGATCACGGTGGGCGACAATGCGGACCCTGTGACAAGCGAGCCCAGATTGCTGGTAGCGCCGCTGAACGCCAGCAACTGGCTGAACATGGTTGAGGACGCCATGATAATCAGAATCATGCTGGCGATGTACGCGGACTGCCCAAGGCTGTCCCAAACCATTTTCCAACTGAGCTTCCGGAATATCAGGGCGGTCAATAGCGCCCCAAGTACGCCTGTCGCGGCCGATTCCGATGGGGTTGCGACTCCCGTCAGAATGAATCCCATCACTGATGCGATGATTATCAGGAACGGTATGCAGCGTATGGCATCGCGCAGGGCGCTGCGGGCGGGGACCGCATCCGCTTCTGCCTCTTCGGGTGCCATCGCGGGGTCTAGGGTACATCGCGCCAATGCGTAACCAAGCGCCAGGGTTGCGATGAGCAGTCCGGGCAGTATGCCGGCGACCAGCAGCCCGGCGACGGATACGTTGGCCAAAGTGGCAATGATGATCGCCAGAACACTGGGCGGGATAATCGGGGCCAGGCTCGCACCGGCCAGAATGACGCCGACCGAGAGTTTCTCGTTGTACCGCCGCGCGATCATCACCGGATAGATCGATCGGCCCATCATCGCGGCGACAGCCATGTTGGAGCCGGACAAGGCGCCGAAGGTCGTGGCCAGGGACATTGCCAGAACATACTGGCGGCCACGCACTTTCCCGACCAGGCTGTCGGCGGCATCGAACAGCACGGATGTCGAACCGGAACGGAATAGAATTTCACCCATTAAAACAAACAGCGGTATGGCGGTGAGGGTGCCAGTCGTCGTGGTGTTGAAGACCGAGTTGACGACCATGCCGAAAGCGCCGGGTCCCAGGAACGTCACAACACCGACGACGTTAATGACAAGGAATGCCAGAAAGATCGGCATCGCGGAGAAAAACAGCGCCAGCAGCAGCATGCCGGCGATGCCGAGCGTCATCCACCATTCCATGGTCAGGCGACCTGATGTGGAGTCTGCGGGCTGACGCTATCGCCGGGGTGGGGTTTGATCGTGAGCAGCAGGAATTCAAGCGCGGCAAGGCCAAATCCCACGGAAATCCAGATTGAGACCCACCATTTGGGAATGGGTTGAGCTGCCATCATCTGCACGTTTCGTGCAAACTGCCGCATGGTCTCGTCAGCTGCAAAATACGCGATGGCCGCACATATGGCGGCCCCGATAAACGAAATGACCCGCATGATGACGGTCCGCCGCGCCGGTTTCAGGTACTCCAGAAGAAACGTCACGGCAATATGGCCGCTGGTTGCCGTCACATGGGGCAGCATCGTGAACGTCATGATGCACAGCAGATAGGTCACCAGTTCTGCCGACCACCAGGTCGGCGACCCGAAGATGTAACGGCTGATGACCTCAAAGGAATATGAGAGAACGATACCGGCCAGGGCAATTTTGGCGGTCACGAAGCCACAAAAGCGAGCGGGTTTCATCACTCGTTCTGACAGCGACCAGGTGCCCGCCAAAAATGTACCCATTACTGTTCCTCTCTATTGCACTGGTCTACTGGGTAAGACCGGCTTTCAGCGCGATAGCGCGCAATTGTCCGGCGGCGTCGCCGCAGCACCCCTTGCCGAGTTCCCAGATGCTTTCGATGAAGGCTTTCTGGACTTTCGCTGCCATTTCAGGCGAAAGCTGTTCGATTTTGATGCCGAGCGTATCCAGTTTCCCATCCTCTTCCTTTTGTATGGCGTTCCCGATCCAAGGCATCTCCAGTTCGGTTATCTTACCGGCTTCAAGCAGAATGCCCTGTTCCTTATCCGACAGGCTGTTCCATTTCTTGAGGTTCACAAAAACCGGTTGCGTGGCTGCGCCAAAGGTTGGGCGCAGACGATAATTCGCCACTTCATAATGCTTCATCGATACCATGCCGGCGGCGGGCCATCCCGCGCCTTCGACGATACCCTTCTGCAACGCCGAATAGATTTGGGAACCCGGCAGAACGACAGGCTCCGCGCCCAGCGCCCGGATGACTCCATGATATGTGGGGGTTCCCCGAACCTTGCGGCCTTTAAGGTCGCCATCCGCTGAAAGCGGTTCTTTGGTGAAGAGGTGATAGCCATACATACTGACGGACATCATCGCGACAACCTTCAAGCCGTGCTTGTCCTGATAAAACGTGTCGACGAATTCCCAGATACCGGCCTGACGCCGCGCAATGGGGTCAACGTCGATGGCATCGACGGCCAGGGCCAACCCGCCTTCACCGGCATGAAAGACCGGATGTGTGTAAAGCATGTCGAAGACCCCGGACGATACCGGCTGAAGCTGCTCGAATATGGGCACGACTTCAGGGCCACTGACCGTAAAGGTGAGGGCATCACCGCCTATCTTTTTCACGTTTGATAGATATTGCTCCAGAACAGCGTGCGTCGGCTTTTGCGTTGCGTTGAAGCTGGTCAGCAGTTTCATTTCCGTGGACTGCGCTGGGGCGCTTGCGAAGCCGGCAATGGCCAGGCAGGCCAGCCCGGCGACGGCGCCATGACGGAGTTGGCGTTTCGCCGGGCTGGCGGTGCCGGTTGTCGGCTTTGGTTTAAATCGTGATGATAAACGAAGCATGATGTCCTCCATGTGAGACCGATTGCCTAAATTTTGACCACGCTGCCTGAAATTCGATCAGGGAAAACTTCTGCGATGGTCGAATAGCACTTGTTTTGGGTCCTTTAATAAGTAAGTTATTACTTACTTGCGAAGTTCATGCCAACTTCGAACGGCATTGAGCTACCGGTTCGTTATTTGTCCGAAAATATGGAGCGGCCCCTTGCGCACGGAACCGAATGACGTCGAGAAAAGTATCGCACTCGCATTGGAATGGGAGCCGACCATTCAGGCCTGGTCGCATCTCGAGATTGAATCGGTATGCGCCGCGTTTCGGTCCGGGGCGGTAATTGAGGGGCCGTTGTCAGGCGTGCCATTCGCGGTAAAGGATGTCATTGACGTGGCGGGTTTTCCAACCCGCTTTGGCAGCGACGCTTTTGAAGACGCCGGACCGGCGCTCGGCGATGCGGCAGTTGTGGCGGCGCTTCGGCACGCGGGGGGTATCCCAATCGGAAAAACCCGAACGACGGAATTTGCCTTCATCGACCCGACAATCACCCGGAATCCCTATGATTCAAACCGGTCTCCCGGGGGATCCAGCAGCGGTCCGGGGGCTGTGGTCGGTTCCGGTATCGTTCCTTTCGCGCTGGGTACGCAGACGGCCGGATCTTTGTGCCGCCCGGCGGCGTATTGTGGGGCATTTGCCTACAAGCCTAGCCTAGGGGTGCTGCCAACGGCAGGCATGTCGCCGCTATCGCCCGATTTCGACGCCATCGGCGTTATTGCCCAGTCAGCATTCTGGTTGCGGGTGGTCTACGATGTGTTGTCGGATGCCTTTGATATAGGAAAAACTGGCGATGCCGGTATTCCCGAAGATCGCCCCCTCCATATAGGACTGGTGCAAGCAAGCGAACAGCAGCCTGCGGCGGGGATGAAATGCCGCATGGAAAGCGTCGTTGCACGGCTTCGCCAAGGTGGCCACCGCGTTGAGGCGCATCGCGCTGCAGTAAGTTTTGACCGGGTGATCGGCGACCACCGGACGATCATGCTGGCGGAAGCCGCTGCCGCCCTGCTACCGATGATGACCGGAAGAGTCGAATTGCTGCAGCCACGGTTGCGGGAAGCGTTGATAGAGGGGAAGGATATTTCGGGCGCGCGTCTCGCTCAGGCGCGGCAACGAATTCGGGAAACTCGTGACAGTTTCTGGCAGCATGCGGGTGGCTATGATTTATTGTTGGCCTATCCTGTTCCCGACGCCGCGCCAGCCGGCCTGGCTACCACCGGCGATCAATCCTATCTGACGCCCTGGACCGCGTTCGGGGGACCACTGGTGTCGGTTCCCGCCGGGCTGGATGCGGACGGTTTGCCGCTGGGGGTTCTGCTTTGCGCAGCCCCCGGCAAGGATGCGTTTCTGGTCGATGCCGCGTTGATTATCGCATCCCTGATGCCGCCGACGCCCCTGCCATCTCGACCATCCATCGATTGATGTCGTAACGGTCAACGCAACGCGATGATCGCGTCAACTTCGACAGAAGCATTTGCCGGTAGCCCGGAGACGCCAACCGCCGTGCGGGCATGCATACCGTTGTCACCGAACAGTTCGATGAACAGATCGGAAGCGCCGTTGATGACGGCCGGCGATTGATCGAATCCGGCTTGGCAATTGACAAATCCACCGAGACGTACGACCGATTTTACCCTGTTGAAATCGCCACCGCAGGCATCGCGCAAATGAAACAACAGGTTGAGCGCGCTGATTTGCGCCGCCTTTCTGCCGTCGTCCAGATCAATCCAGGGTCCATCAGATAGATTCGTCGCGCCCGCCGATATGACCGGGCCCTGATAGGGGACATCGCCGTTCCACTCGCAGATCTGTCCGGCGAAGAATACCAGGTTACCCTCCTGGTGATATGGCAGAAAGTTGCCCCTGGGGGTGCATTGCCCGGGCAGCATCAGCCCTAGTTCGGCGAGTTTTCTTTCGATGTTTTCATTCATGTGTTTTCGGTCCACCAAATAAGTAATAAATTACTTACTTAATGTATGCGGGAAAACGGTGCAAGGTGTGGGTGTGGGAAATCAAGTTTAGTCTGAACCGCCATCGGCAACCCGAAGGGGGCTGACCTGATCTAGGATGGCGGCTTCGCGCCCAGTGTGCGGAATATTATTTCCTCAACGTGCCGCCTCCGCGCTCGCAGCCATTTCGGTGCGCTCAGATTGGTGCGGAATGCTGTGGACAGCGTATGCACGTTGTTCAGGTGATGCGAGCTCAGTGCGACAATCGAAATATAAAGCTGCAAAGGGTCAACTGGATGCTTGAAGGCGCCGGTGGCAATGCCACGATCAAGGACGCTGGAAATCTGTTCGATTAAGGGCGACGACATTTCCGAGACCGCTTCGGACTGACGAATAAAGCGTCCGCCTACGAGGTTTTCGTTTCGGGTAATGTCGATAAATATGGCATTGGTTCTGAAATGATCCCACGTAAACCGAACGAGTTTCTGCATTGCGTCTATCGGATCCAGCTTGGTGAGGTCCAGACGCATTTCCTTCTCACGAATGTCTCGATACACGTCCTCCAACACGCTTAGATAAAGGTTCTCCTTGTTCTGAAAGTAGTGATACAGCATGCGCGTATTGCAACCGGCGATGCTGACGATTTTATCGACGCGCGCGCCTTCAAAGCCATGGGTCGCGAATTCGGACTGCGCCGCCTCGAGAATGGCAGCCTTGGTGAGTTCGGGATTTCTGGATCGAGGCCGCGCGTTCACTGATCAACTACTCTGTTCTTGGAGAGATGTTTGCAGAAGGCAGTATCGTTATAGCGTCGAATGCAGGACATTGTGTACTGTCAATTCCAGATGGAATGGGACGTCCGTTTATCGAACTGTTTGTCGCGTCGCACCGCCTTTCCTCAAAACCCGTATAGCGCTTCCGCATTGTCCACCAGGATCTTCCGCCGCACCGCTTCATCGGATGTCCAATCGGCGAGGAGATCCATCAGCGCGCCGTCATTGGGCATGTTGCCCTTCACCCACGGATGTGGCCAGTCTGTGCCCCAGACAATGCGGTCTTCGTTGGCCGCAATCAGTGCCTGTGCGAAGGGGGCGATATCGTCATACGGCGTGTGATCCCGAACGGTGATACGATAGGTCCCCGTCATCTTGACCCAGGCGTTCCCGTCCCGCAGCAGGTCGAGAAATTCGCCAAATCCCGGATGGTCGATACCGTTATCGGTTTTCATATAACCCAGATGCCCGAAGGAAACGGGGACAGCCATACTGTTCATCGTCGCGCGCAGGTCGGGGAATTCGTGCACATGCACCAGCAATTCCAGATGCCAGCCGAGCGGCTTCAGGCGTTCGGTGAAGGCGCGGACCGCATTGATGTCGGCGAAGGGGTTGCCGCCCTTGTCGACGATGTTGACGCGCGCACCGCGCGCGCCTCTGGCGTGATAGGCCTCCAGTTCCTGATCGGTAACACTCGCATCGACGGCGACAATGGCGCGGAATTTCCCGTCCATCCGGTCGACCACGTCAAGCATGCAGGAATTGTCAGTGCCATATACGCTGGGCTGGGTCAGTACGGCACGGTCAATTCCGCCAAGTGCTGCGTGCAGCGCAAGGTATGATTCCAGGTTTGCTTCCGGTGGCGTGTACCCGCGCGACGGTGACCAGGGGTATTGCGGTTCCGTACCGAAAATATGGGCATGACTGTCGATGGCGCCGGGTGGGATGGAAAATTTGGCACGGGTCGCCTTCGGGTCTGGCCCCTGGCACATCGGGTATCGGTCTTCACTCACGGATTTCCCCTTTATCGCAATTTACGGCTCCTGATCAGCACATGATAAACCGTGACCTTGCATTGCCCAAGGGGCGGGCCTCGTCAACGCGCTGCAAACGGTGTCTTTGCATTGCCACTAGGGTGAGGACGTACCTTTCAAAATCATCTCTGCCACTTTTTCGCCTATCATGATGGATGGCGCGTTGGTATTGCCGGAAATCAATGTCGGCATGATGGAGGCATCAGCAACTCTCAACCCGTCGATCCCACGGACCCGCAACCGGTCATCGACCACGGCCATCTCGTCCGGTCCCATCTTGCAGGTACCGACCGGGTGGTAGGTCGTTTCGCCGACTTCCTTTACCCATTGCAGGATGTCGTCGTCAGATTCCTTTTCCGAACCGGGGGCAATCTCCGTTGTCTTGATTGCCTGCATGGCCGGGGCGGTCATCAGTTCACGGGCCATTCGTATGGCGCGGACGGTAATTTCCGCATCGGGAGCGGCGGAAAGAAAGTTGAAATTAATTGCCGGGGGGGTACGCGGATCGGCACTGGTGATATGGATGCTGCCCTTGCTTTCGGGACGCATGACATGGGCGTAGCAGGTGAAACCCTGCTGGCGAGACAGCTTGTAGCCTTCTTCATACAGCAATGGCACCCAGCCCAGCAGAATGTCCGGGGCCTCGAGCCCTTCGCGGCTGCGTACAAAAGCGCGCATCGGCGCTGTCGGAATGCCTAAAAGGCCTTTGCGGGTCAGCATGTAGCGCAATGCCTGCCCGACCATTTTCACGCCGCGCGCCCTGTCATTATAGGTAATGTTCGGCGCGCCAACCGCCCAGCGAGTGCGGGGCGCGTAGTGGTCGCGCAGGTTTTCACCGACGCCATTCAAGGCATGTTTGACGTCGATGCCAAGATTCTGCAGTCGCTCGGGCTGACCAATGCCGGATAGTTCAAGCAGTTGCGGCGAATTGATCGAGCCGGCACTGACGATGACCTCGCGTGCGGTATGGGCGACATGGCTCTGTCCGTTAACGGAATAGCGGACGCCGATGCAGCGTTTGCCATCCAGTAGCAGTTGCTCCGTTAATGCGTCAGTGACAATGGAAAGGTTTTTGCGATTCTTGATAGGGTCCAGATAACAATGCGCGGTGCTCATCCTGCGACCGGAAGCGATCGTTGCCTGGCTCAGGGAGATACCTTCCTGCGTCGCGCCGTTATAGTCGCTGACCTGCGGTATGCCGACCTGTCCGGCGGCTTCAACCAGCGCATCGTATAGCGGTCCTTTTTCGTCCGGATAGGTGACGCGCAGTGGTCCGTCCCTGCCGCGAAATGCATCGTCGCCACCGCCTTCATAACTTTCCAGCCGCTTGAAGACCGGCAGGACATCGTCGTAGCTCCAGCCCTGGTTACCCATCTGTGCCCAGGTGTTGTAGTCCTGCGGCTGCCCTCGAACGAAGACAAGCCCGTTGATCGAACTTGAACCGCCCAGCAGCTTGCCGCGGGGGACGGGAACGCGGCGGCCATTGGTGCTGGTTTCAGGCTCTGAGGAATAGCACCAATTGGCGAGCGGGTTGTTGACCAGGGAACGGGCACCGAACGGAAATCGCGACATCGGGTGGCTTGGCGGTCCTGCTTCCAGCAGCAGGACACGATGGCCGGGGTCTGCTGACAACCGGTGTGCTACGGCTGAACCGGCAGAACCTGCCCCAACAATGATATAATCGTATGTCTGAATTGCCGTTTCCGACATGTATCTCTCCCACTGATGCTGACGGCATAGTGCAGGTGTCCCGCCGAAGAGTTCAAGGGATGACATTCCCGTTGGCAGGGCAGCGCCCGGATGCTACCGATTATGATCAATACTTATTCGTTCAAAAATCAGGTTTCCGGGAAGGAAAAATAAATGGCTGAAGTCAGGCGGACAGCGCTCATCACAGGTTCGGGCCGAAATATCGGTAAAGCAATTGCGCTGCATCTTGCCAAATCCGGTTACAATATTGTGTTGAATGGTTCCAGCAACCGCGCTGCTTGTGAGAGTGTGGCCGAAGAAGTCTCACAGCGCGGCGCGGAAGCCATGATCGAGATGTGTGATATCGGTGATGGGGATGCGGTCAAGGCCATGGCGAGTGCGGCTATCGGCCGTTTTGGCGCTGTCGATGTTCTGGTCAACAACGCGGCGATTCGTCCCGATGGTGATTTCCTGAAGTCGAGTGAAGACGACTGGAATCGCGTCATGGATACGAATTTCTATTCCGCCTATCATCTGGCGCGTGCATGTGCGCCGGGAATGCTGGAAAAAGGTTGGGGTCGTATCATCCATTTCACTGGGATGAATGCGCAACAGGGCTATGCCGGTAAGGCTGCGGTCAGCGTATCCAAGCACGCGGTGTGGGGGCTTACCAAGTCCCTGTCCAAGGAATTCGGCCCGCAGGGCGTAACCTGTAATATTATTTCGCCGGGTACATTTCCTGATATCAGCGAAGATGTTTCCACGCCGCGTTTTCAGAACTTGTTGAAGACGAACCCGTCCGGACGGCTTGGGACACCCGACGACATTGCCGCGATGGTCGATCTGCTTGTGACCGATCAGGGCGGGTTTATCAACGGTCAGATGCTGCAGATCAATGGCGGCGTGATTAACCAGTTCTGATGGTTGCGTGGAGGCGCTACATGCTTAATGCGCCTCCATCGATCACCAGTTCAGTTCCTGTGACATAGGACGATTCGTCGGATGCCAGAAACAGCACGCCATTGACGATTTCGTCGATGGTGCCGGCCCGGTTCATCGGTACGCGGGCAAGGCGATTGGCCAGTGCCTGCGGATCGGGGAAGGCGGCGCGGAACATTTCCGTATCAACCGGTCCCGGATGAACCGAATTGCAGCGGATGTTGTCCACCGCGTGCTGTGTGGCTGTAACCTTCGAGAAAATGCGGATTGCGCCCTTGCTGGTCGCGTAGGCGGGCTCCTGATGGCTTGATTGTGCGATGCCTGCGACGGAAGAAATATTGACGATGGATCCGCCGCCGCTTGCCCGCATGGCGGGGATCGCATGTTTCGTACCCAGGAATACGCCCTTCACATTGACGTTGATTACCCGGTCCCATTCTTCCTCCGTACGGTCTTCAATCGGTACACGGGGAATCACGATAGCGGCGTTATTGATCAGGATATCCAGTTTTCCGAACCGGTCGATTGCCAGTTTGGTGGCAGCCTGCCAGTCGGCCTCGTTGGTCACATCCAGATGCAGATACTCGGCATCGGCGCCTGCTGCCTTCATTTCAGCGGCGATGGCTTCACCTTCGGCATCCATAATGTCGCCGAACACGACCTTTGCGCCCTCGCGAATAAAAGTTCGAACCTCTGCCGCGCCCTGACCGCGTGCCGCCCCGCTAATCAGCGCGACCTTTCCTTCCAGCCTGCTCATGAAAACCCCTCCCTGTTCGTTGACCAGTAAAGCTTAGCGCAATCGGCGCCAGCCTCCACCCCTCTTGACGGCGCGGGCGCAAGAGCCAAGCATTGCGCGTAACGCGATCATAACCGCAATCCGTGAGGTGCCAGTGATGAATTATCTACCCGATATCCTCGAAACGACCGAGCCCGTTCAGGAAGCGACCGGCTTTGTTTTTACCGAGGGGCCGCTGTGGCACCCCGACGGGTACTTCTATTTCAACGATATCCGCCCCGGTACGCTGTACAAGCTGAAGCTTGGCGAGAAACCGGAGATGATCCGCAAGACCGTTGGCGGCAACGGCATGACATTTGATCTGAAAGGCCGGCTGATCCATTGCGAGGGCGAATTGAAAGCCGTCACCCGCACGGAACTGGACGGTACGGTCAATGTATTCACCGACACCTATAAGGGAGGGCGCTATAACCGGCCCAACGATGTGATCTGCCATTCAGATGGGAGTAACTGGTTCACCGACCCGTCAATGCGTATCGCCTTTCCTGACCGTGAACAGCCGGGGCCCGAAGGAGAGAATGGAGTCTTCGGAGGCGCCAGGGTTTATCGAGTGACACCGGAGGGCGATGTTTCGGTCATTGTCGACGTCGAATATCCCAATGGCCTTGCCCTGTCGCCTGATGAACGCACGCTTTACATCGCAAACACCCGCTGGTCGCAATATATCCATGCCATTGATCTGAATGCGGACGGCACGATGCGCCGTCGCCGGATTTTCGCGGATATGAGCAATGGAGACGGACCGGGCATTCCCGACGGCATGAAAGTCGATCAGGAAGGCCGTATCTACTGCACGGGTCCTGGCGGCATCTGGGTTTTCGACCCTGATGGAACCCGGATCGGCATCATCCGTTTGCCGGAGATGTCGGTGAACCTTGCCTTCGGCGGCGATGATCTGTGCACGCTGTTGGTGACGGCGGTAACCTCGGTCTACACGCTACGCGTAAAGACGCCGGGCATGCCGCACCCGTTCTACAAAGCGCACAAAAGCGGATGAGCCTGTAAGCCGGTGGCGTCTGCCCGAGGTTGTGTTTAACCTGTTGTCAGCATAACGATCAAACAGGAGTAGGATAATGACGAAGCTGTCTGGAAAATGCCTATGCTGAAAAGTCGAGTTTACTGCGGATACGGATATCAAGATGATGGCGAATTGCCATTGCAGCGATTGCCGTGCGGCGACCGGGGCGGCATACGGTACGCTTGTGTTTGTCGATGAAGAATCGGTGAAAATTTCGGGTACGCCCAAAGTTTTCAAGCACAAGTCCGACAGTGGTTCGGATATGGAGAAAGTCTTTTGTGGCGATTGCGGTTCGCAGCTGTTCGGGCGGAATTCAGGTCGGCCGGGTATGATGAGCGTGCGGGCCGGTGTTCTCACTGATACGTCATTCGTGAAACCGACCGTCAATGTTTACCTGGGAAGCAAGATCGAATCGACGCCCGTTGACCCGGCGTTGAAAGGTTTTGACAAGATGCCTGGCTAGGCGACGTTTCCAGCCTGTTTTGCCGCCTTGACCTGCCGCCAAATTTTTTCCGGGGTCAACGGCATTTCAAGGTCCTGGATGCCGTAGTCGCGCAGGGCATCCACGACCGCGCTGGTGATAACGGCGAGGGCCGGTGTCGTGCCGCCTTCGCCGCCCGCCTTGATGCCGAGGGGGTTTGTCGGTGACAGGACCTCCGCTATCTCGGTTTTGAATTCAGGGAAACGGTCGGCGCGGGGCAGCGTGTAATCCATCAGCGACCCGCTGACCGGCTGGCCCGACCCCGCATCGATCACGCATTGTTCCCACATCGCCTGGCCAACGCCCTGTGCGATGCCGCCATGGGTCTGGCCGTGAACGATCATGGGGTTGATGCAACGGCCGACATCATCGACGGCGGCGTAGCGCGTGATGTCTATCAAACCGGTGTCAGGATCAACTTCCACCTCGCAGACATGGCAGCCGTTGGGGAAGACGGGTTCATGCATTTCGTTACTGCGCGAAACGACAAGCCCCTGCGCCAGGTCATCCGGCAATTCCGCGATTGCCGATGCCTTGGCTAGCTCCAGAAAGTCAAAACTGCGTTGTGCGCTCGGCACGCGAAAGCGGCCCTCTTTGAAATGCACAGCCGTCGGTGAGGTTTGTAACAGTACCGCCATGATCCGTTTGCCGCGCTCGATCAATTCCTGCGTGGCCAGCACGAAGACGGTCGCAGCGTGGCGCATCGATCGCCCTGAATGTGATCCGCCGCCGGCTTGTACGATGTCTGTATCGCCCAGAACGATATCGACTGTTTCGACCGGCACTACCAGCAGGTCGGCGACGACCTGGGCGAAGCTGGTTTCATGCCCCTGACCGCTCGGCTGTGTACCGATAACGACGCGGACACGACCATTATCCCCGATGCTGATATCGGTGCGTTCGTTTGGCGCGCCGATTGAGGATTCGACATAATTGGCAAGACCTCGCCCGGCCAGCTTATGACGCGATTTCGCCTCGATCCGCCGTGCTGAAAACCCGTCCCAGTCGGCCAATGCCATCGCATGATTCATGGCGATTTCATATTCGCCGCTGTCATACGTGACGCCGACCGGGTTGGGGTAAGGCATCTGATCCGGCGCGATGAGGTTGCGCCGGCGCAGGTCGATAGGGTCGAAGCTGAACTGGGACGCCGCCTCGTCAATAAGACGCTCAATCGCAAAGGTGACTTCGGGCCTGCCGGAACTGCGATAGGCCTGGGTTGGCATCGTGTTTGTGAAAACGGCGCGCGCGCGTGTTGTCGCGACGGGAATGTTGTAGGCGCCGGTAACCAGCGCCGAGCCCTTGCCGAGTGGAGAAAGCGAGACGCAGCGCGCGCCTGCATTGCTCACATTATCGGCGCGCAGTGCAAGGAAGTTGCCGTTTTTATCCATGGCCAGGGATATCCGGGTAACAAGGTCGCGCCCTTGATAATCCGTCAGAAATGCCTCGGCGCGAGACGCTGTAAATTTAACAGGGCAGTCAAGTTTCCTCGATGCCCAGAGCACCAGTCCGTATTCGACATAGACGCGATTGCGGGCCCCAAAATTACCGCCGACATCGTATGACAGTACTCTCAATCGATCCGCTTCAATGCCGAGTACGGCTGCGAGTTCACGTTTCTGCCGCACGGCGCCGCCACTGCCGGCGTGCAGGGTGTAGCGTCCGGTCTGCTTGTCGAAATGCCCCAGTGCCGCCCGAAGTTCCATCGGCACCGCGGTGACACGGCCGATATGATACCGTCGCTCTATCACATGATCGGCAAGGGCAAAGGCCTGGTCGGTTGCTGACTTGTCGCCAAACCAGGTATCGACAAAGACATTGTCGCTGACTTCATCCCACAGGGCAGGGGCTTCTGGTTCAATCGCCGCTTCAGAATGCGTCACGAAGGGCAATTCCTCGTATTCGATATCGACCAGTTCGGCGGCATCGAGTGCCTGTTCCCTGGTTTGCCCGACGACCATCGCGATAGCTTCACCCACATGGCGTGCCCGGTCGACCGGCAGCAGTACATGCGGCCCTTCGAAGACCTTTTTGCCTTCCGGGCCCGTGAGTTTCAGGTCGAAGCGGGTTTTGGGTAGCGGGCTATGGGGGATGGGCCCCAGGCCGTCTTCGGCGCAATCCGCGCCACTGAGAACAGCCAGAACGCCATCCATGGCACGGGCACGACTGTCGTTGATGCGGATAATTCGGGCATGAGGATAGGGGGACCGGACCATCACCGCGTGGGCTTGACCAGGCAAGCTGAAATCGTCGGTGAACTTGCCCTGTCCGGTGAGAAGGCGGCTGTCCTCCTTGCGCCGCAGGGGGCTGCCAATAGCCTGGAAATCTATGGCTTCGATTGATGTGTCCAATCCCGGTCTCCGATAAACAAGGTACCTAACAATGGAAAGGGTATCGTGAACCGGCGGCCCTGTCTTGGTCAGTTGCCGACGAAATCCTGTATTGCCAGCAAAAGGGTGACAACCCCGATTGCGGCGAGTGTGAGCAGGGCCGCGATACGGTAATGCTTGTGCCCGCCACGTGAGAAGTAGCGTGCGCCAAACCAGGTCGCGAGGGAGTAGAGCGGGATCAACATCAGGCTGACGATAATGACCTGCAGCGTAAACAAGTCATGATACCACAGCGGGATCAGGCTGCAGAGATTGAGGGATGCGACCGCACCGAGCACATTGGCGCGCTGTTGCTGTGCCTCGCCCGGCCGCGATAGTGCGACAACAACAGCCGGTGGCCCGCCAATTCCGGCTGAGCCTTGCACCAGTCCGGCGGTGGCGCCCGCGCCTAACATGGCGATCCATCCCGGGGTGCGGCGCGGGCGCCAATCCCAATAGAGCATCGCCACCATGGCCAGCACAAAACTGGAAATTGCCATTCGCATGAGTTCCGGCGCAATGGACACCAGTATCAACGTACCAAATGGTGCCGCGACGAAGGTGGCGAGGCCGAAGGGGATGGTGAATGCGCGGTCTGAAAAGCGGAAGGCGTTGGGCAGGAGCTGCATCATTGACGGCAGGCCGGTCAGGGCAGCGACGGCAACTGCAGCAAGCGGGCCGAGTACCGCGCTGAGCACCATGATCACCACCAGTGCGCCGCCGAAACCAACAAAGCCACGAAGGAAACCAGCTAGAAACGTCGACCCGGCCACCAGCGCCAGTGCTATCGGAGATATCGTTCCGATTACACCTTCCAGCCAACCCTCCATCCAGCTTGCGCTCCCATTTCTATCCGCTAATTCGGCTGACTACCGGGTGGCAGCGCATCCGCGCCTGCCGGAGCCAACCAAGGCAACGGGTATAACGCAATCCGTTCCTATCATGTCCGTTTTTCGTCAGCAGGCAAAGGTCATCACATTCAAATTCGAGAATGCCTTGATTAACAAAAAAAAAGTGTTTAAATAATTATTCCACACAAAAAAATAGATAATATTGCGCGAACCTTGGCAGGACGATTTCTCATGGATGCTTTCGAACCGAAATTTTTCCTTATCGCAGGCGCGTTGGTCGTTGGTTTCGCCTTTGGCGCCGTTTCGCGGATATCCGGGTTTTGTATGCGATCTGCCGTGATTGAAGTGGCGGAGCGACGGCCCGCCCGTCAGACAGCGGCCTGGGTTACAGCATTGATCGTCGCAATTGCCGGTACACAGGCGCTGGCGACGTTTGAAATCGTGGATCTTTCCACCAGCATCTACCTGTCAAATGAGATGTTCTGGATATCGCTTGCGGTGGGTGGGTTCCTGTTCGGGCTCGGTATGATCCTTACGCGCGGGTGTGGTGGACGGCATCTCGTTCTGGCGGCGGGTGGCAACTTGCGTTCCTGGATCGTTGTGACCGTGCTGGGCCTGACGGCCTATGCAACATTGCGCGGCATTCTCGCTATCCCCAGGACCTGGGTTGAATCGGCGGGTACGGTCGAATTTTCGGAGTCACAGTCTCTACCGGCCCTTTTGGCGGCTGGGGTTGGGTTGGATGCTGGAATGGTCGCGCTGGCGTTGACCGTGCTTTGTGTTTTGACGGGCCTGTTCGTTCTTCTGCGTTTGGCGCGCCGGGCGGGTAGTTTTATCGGCATGATCGCAGGCGGGACGATAGGCTTGCTGTTTCCGGCTGCGTGGTTGGTTACGGGGTTTCTGGGATTTGATGAATTCGATCCGACCCGCGCAGAAAGTGTCACCTTTACCGCGCCAATGGGGGAGGCGATTCAGTATCTGTTGACCTATACCGGCGCGAGTGCGGATTTCGGCATATCGGTTATCGGTGGCACGCTTGCAGGGGCTTTCGCTGTCGCTTTATTGACGGGTACGCTGAAGGCAGAAGGGTACGAAACGCCCGGACAATTGGCCCGTTACGTGCTGGGTGGGGCAATGATGGGGTTCGGCGGCGTGTTGGCGCTTGGCTGCACCATTGGCGCCGGGCTGTCGGGTGTGAGCACGTTATCGCTTGGTAGCGTCATCGCGCTAGTATCGATTGTTGCCGGCGGGGCTGTGGGGTATCGGCTGCGCACCGGCAGTATTGCAACAGGCGCTGCAGAAACCGTAGCCGCGTAGCCGCGTAGCCGAAATTACAACCTGATCCATTAACCCCGTAGGTGGGGGAAACCGATCAGCGGTACCGGTCTGATAGCTTTGACCGAGGCCTGAGTATTCCTGCAAATATAGGCAATCGCTTTCTTCATCCGACCCGAAAAAGGCGGGTGCGGTACCTTTCACTTTCAGGCGCTGCGCTGCTAGTGTTTATGAATTCGTGTCTTCAATGACCAAAGCACCGCAATATGACACTTCCACTGCACAACATCCGTGTTCTCGATTTGACGCGGGCCCTGGCGGGGCCATTCTGTACCATGTGCCTCGGCGATTTCGGCGCCGATGTGATCAAGGTTGAATCCGCGCCAAAGGGCGACATGACGCGCGTGTGGCCGCCGCATGACCGCGGGATTTCGACTTATTACCTGTCCGCCAATCGCAACAAGCGGGACATCGCCGTCAATTTTCGCGATCCGAAGGGATTGGAGTTACTGCGCCGGATGGCACGGGACGTCGATGTTGTCGTCGAGAATTTCAAGCCGGGCCGCGCCGATGAACTGGGACTGGGCTACGAGGCGCTGCGCCAGGATAACCCCGGGCTTATCTATGCCAGTATCACCGGCTTCGGCAGCGATGGGCCCTATGGCGACTGGCCTGGCTTCGACCAGATCGCACAGGGTATGTCCGGGTTGATGGGGCTGACCGGTCTCCCCGATGGCGATCCGACACGGGTGGGGATTCCGGTTGCCGATGTTGCCACGGGGATGTGGTCTGCAATGGGTGTCCTTGCTGCGGTGGTGCAGCGAAAAGACACCGGAAGGGGGCAGCGGGTCGATAACTCTCTGCTGTCATCGGTGGTTGGCATGCTTAGCCTGCAGGCCCAGCGCTATCTATCCGTCGGCGATATCGCCGGGCGCACCGGCAACGACCATATGGTCATTTACCCTTATGGTACGTTTGAAGCCAGCGATGCTCAGCTCAATGTTGCTGCCGCGACGCAGGAAATGTGGCTGGCACTGTGTCGTTTGTTGGATGTCGAGGACCTGGCCGATAATCCGGACTATGCCGACAATGCGAAAAGGGTGGCAAACCGGGCAGCGCTGCGCGAACGGCTGAACGAGCGTTTCCGCACCGACACTGCGATAGCCTGGACGCATAAATTCGTTGCCGTGGGGATTCCCGCGGGGCCAATCTATGGCATGGATCAGGTCTTTGACGATCCTCAGGTTATCCATGGGGGCATGGTTGAGGAAGTCGATCACCCCAGCCTTGGCCGCATCAAGACATTGTCCAATCCACTGCGTATGGAAGGCTTCGAGGGCGGCAAGACGGTCCGACTGCCGCCGCCGGAAGTTGGCCAGCATTCTCGCGCTGTGCTGGCGGAATTCGGGTTTTCCAAACAGGAAATCGAAACCTTGATTACCGAAGGGACTGTTGGTGCTTGGGACGGCGCATTGTCCTAACGCATGCGTTTTAATCAAAATGCGAATCTGAAGATAACTGTCTTTTGTGCCAGAGGGTACAAATGCTATGACTTCCCCAGATTGTAATAACGAATGGACGGGAGCTATTCATGCGCTATCTTCACACCATGGTTCGGTCCTCGAACCTCGACGAAACGCTGGATTTTTACTGCAAGAAGCTGGGTATGGTTGAAATCCGACGTACAGACAGCGAGGCGGGCCGCTACACCAATATCTTTCTCGCCGCACCTGAGGACAAGGATGCTGCAGAGCAAACCAAAGCACCGCTGCTTGAGATTACGTATAATTGGGATACTGAGGAATTCGCGCCCGGCAGCCGCAGCTTTGGGCATCTCGCCTTTCAGGTCGACAATATCTATGACACTTGTCAAAAGCTGCAGGATTCCGGTGTGACGATTAATCGGCCGCCGCGGGATGGGTATATGGCTTTCATCCGGTCGCCCGATGGCATTTCGCTCGAATTGCTGCAGACAGGCGACCGCCTGCCGCAGCAGGAGCCCTGGGCATCCATGGAAAATACCGGTAGCTGGTAGCACTGGTCGGGACGGAACGGCGGGCGGCGTTCTGTCGCCGCCGGTTCCGTTGCATCCCTAGTAGACGAGTTCGTCTTCGTCGTTGTTTTCGCTGAGGATGATTTCGCCCTGTTCGGCGAGCTGTTTGGCGGTATTGACGATTTCGAGCTGTGCCTCGTCGACATCGGACAGCCGTACCGGGCCCATCGCGGCCATGTCCTCGCGCATGATCTTGGCGGCACGTTCCGACATGTTCGAGAAGAACAGATCCTTCAGCGTATCCGACGCGCCCTTCAGAGCGATGCCCAGTTTGTCCTTGTCGGCACCGCGCAGCAGTGTCTGCACGCCACCCGGATCGAGACGTCCCAGGTCGTCGAAGGTGAACATCAGGGATTTGATCTTGTCGGCGGAGTCGCGGTTGCGTTCTTCCAGCAGGGTCATGAACCGGTTTTCCGTCGGCCGGTCCAGGCTGTTGAATATTTCCGCCATCATTTCGTGGCTGTCCGCCTGGGATGTCGCGGAAAGGTTGGCCATGAATTCGTTGCGCAGGGTGAGTTCGATATCGTCGACAACCTCGCGCTGTACCGCCTCCATGCGCAGCATCCGCATGACAACTTCCATGGCAAAGGATTCCGGCAGCGCGCCCAGCACCCGCGAGGCATGATCGGGGCGGATCTTGGACAGGACAACGGCGACCGTTTGCGGGTACTCGTTCTTCAGGTAGTTGGCGAGTACGGATTCATTCACATTGCCGAGCTTGTCCCACATTGTCCGGCCGGCGGGGCCCCGGATTTCCTCCATGATGCCCTTGACCTTGTCCTCTGGCAGGACGGAGGTCAGTAATCGTTCGGTGCTGTCATAGGAGCCGTGCAGGGAGCCTGTGGACGAGAGACTGTCCGCAAATTCCACGAAAATCTGTTCGACAGTATTCGATTCAAT
>Ga0222651_1000282_pt1 | contig 36519 bp, 19 predicted proteins | sample AntAcemetagen369_FD_179855 | JGI IMG/M metagenome (GOLD analysis project Ga0222651, IMG submission 179855) | Saline water microbial communities from Ace Lake, Antarctica - #369 | ecosystem: Environmental > Aquatic > Non-marine Saline and Alkaline > Saline | place: Antarctica: Ace Lake...
ATCCCATACAACCCTATGGTATCGTCGATAATCCACATTCAATTATAGATGTAGCAGACATCGTATATGTTAATCCGGTTAATACGGGTTTTTCACGCCTATTGAATGACGGCAAGGGTGAAGATTTTTTTGGGGTGTACCAAGACATTACCTACCTGGCTGACTGGATTGACAATTTCATATCACGACATGGACGTTGGAGATCCCCAAAGTACCTGATTGGGGAGAGTTATTCGGCAACACGCGTAGCGGGCTTATCTGGTGAACTGCAAGACAACCATGGGATTTACCTTAACGGAGTAGTTATTGTTTCCGGAACTAAAATGGAACTGCCTATTGCAAGTTCGAAAGTACTACAGTTGCCTAACTACACTGCGGTAGCCTGGTACCATAAGCAGCTACCTGAAGATTTACAGCAAAAAAATCTTACGGAAGTTCTCTCTGAAGTTGAAAAGTACACCATTGATGAATATTTACCAGCAGTCGAAAGAGGTGGATTTATTGATGAAGGTCTGAAACAAGAGGTTGCAGAAAAATTAGCCCGGTACACAGGTCTCAAAAAGGAATTCATATTGGACCACAATCTGACAGTATCCACTAATGCTTTCAGAAAAGAGTTACTAAGGGATGAAGGATATTTCCTGGGTTTTTCGGATGCACGGTATAAGGGTATAGATCAAATGGATGCCGGCGATACCTTTACCGGAAGTACTCCACCGGAGTCAGCTGCCTGGGATAATGCCTTCACTCCTGCAATCAATACTTATTTTCGAAATGATTTAAATTTTAAAACAGACCTGCAATACCATGTTTCAGGTGATGTATTTCCCTGGCCATGGGATAGATTTACTGATGGGACCGGAGAGAAATTGCGTAATGCTATGATGCAGAACCCCCATCTTGAAGTATTATTTCAAGCAGGATATTACGATATGTTGGTAAATTATTTTAGACAAAAAAATGGTATGTGGAAGCTTGATCCAAGCGGTAAAATGAAAGACCGTTTACATTTTAAAGTGTATGAAAGTGGTCACATGATGTATGTGAGGGAGGAAGATTTGGTAAAGTCTACAAATGATCTCCGGGAGTTTATTCAACAATCAATCCCCCTGCAGGGTAAACCGGCAAAGTATTGATGTAGCCTATGCATAAGTCTAATGTAATGAAATCGTTTATAGATCAACGAATCCTCCCACCTAGGTGTAATTTGCAATTACACCTTTCTATCAATCTAAAGGAACTTTAGAAAAATCATTTTAAAACGGAAATTTGTAATGGCCTACTACTAACGTTATCTTGAAAATTTTTTTTACCCGAGCAATAGCCTCCCCCTCCGGGTTCACGGAAAGTACGCTTAAGGAATCATCAGCAGACTCAACACAGAAGCCGTCCTGTCCGCCACAGCAAAAGACCGGATGGTAGACGGATTAAGCGAGCTTGCGGGAGTACTACAAAGATCCGGGAGTACCAACCCTATTGCCCTTTTAAACCTGGCTGGCATTATTGCAGGAGATTTGTTGCACAAAGAAGCTTACTAAGCCTATCTGATTTATGCATTGTATTGCCTGTCCCGTAGCCTAGCGGTTCGGGAATAATGCCATCAACAAATACGAGGTAAAGGACCGAGCGTTAAGAAACGGTCCTGAAGGCTGTTTTAGCGAGAGCCTGTCGATTTTGAGATAGAAACATACGAATAATTCTTCTAATTCCTTTTTGTGTCTTACACTGCTGTGTGTGATAACATCCCTCGATAGCTTAGACAGACCAATAGTTTTTGCTAAAGAATTCCCGGTAATGTTTCTCTGGGAATTTTTGTAAAAAGTTAAAGTTTTTTAGATAATTAACAGTTTCATTTTCAAGCATAAGTGGGCAATAATGAAATAAAAATATCTTTTCGGTGTAAGAAATCGAAGCCTCAAATAGTCCTAAAAACTCGGGGTAGTTTGATGATTTTGAATGTTCAATCAAAAATTTTAACACAAAAATGTACTGTCCAAAAGCCTCTTCATTATAAACTGCATGTATCAAACATGCAGCTTCGATATTTGAAAGGTTGCCTTTATTAGCGTCAGATCGATACCGCAAAAGAGAGGTTCCATCGATTGATTTTAATGGTTTCTCAGCTGTCCCATCAAATTGTTGATACTCATGAACTCTCGTAATAAATTGATTAAGTGCTTTTTCTCCTTTTTCAGTTGTTTTTTTTCGATTAGGTTTGCCATTAATTGACCCTTTTTTCAATGATGTAGAAAACTCTAGATTCTCAATGCAAGTTTGATATGTTTTTAGGTATTGATTGAACACCCTTTCGTTTTTGTCAAAACTAGATGTTTCTGTCTGCTGAATGAAGGATAGGTAGACAAATAGGTATCCCGCCAAAGCAGCCAATGGACTAGCCATTCCAATGGAATAAGCTAGATATTGTTCAGGAGTGAAATCAGAGTCCCAAATTGCTCTAATCACAAAAGGAGCAATCAGGATTAAAGGTACACAAAACGCGGTAGTATTAGCGAGAAGTTTTACAGTGCTTTTTTCCATCCCCAAAATTTACCTAATTTCTACTAAACTAAAAAAAGCTCCTATATTAGAATCGCAGAGGATGGTTAATGTGGCTTTCTGTTCCAGAATATCAGCCACGGTACACCCAACCTAATGCTATTAAGTTAAGCAATTTGTTGAGTTTATTCGTACCTAAAAATAGAATTGTTAGTTTTTGGATAAGGTTGAGTTGAATCCTTTGTAAGCTTAAAGACATACCCGTCCCTTACCTTATTTTAAGGTTTTTTTATTCTGGTCTATATTTAATGGTTTGCGCTGTTTGTCGGATGGATACACTGAAATGATCGAAAGTAGAATAAATTATATTCATGAGAATCCGATAAGGGCAGGAATCGTAGAAAAACGGGAAAATTATATGTGTTCAAGCGCAAAAAATTATGCTGGATTAGAAGGTTTGATAGCCGTGGATTATTGGTAATTCCGTTCATTTCCAATTGCAAATTGCAAATGATAGATGGGTGTAGTTGCAAACTCACCCAGTAGAAGCAAAGCATTACGCCTAGCTCCGAAATTGGAGTTCATGGGACTGTTTTAACATCTTTAAGTAATTCAATCATTGAATCACCCATTGATTTCCCAATAAGGAAATAGGACGTTGCATTTCTGTTCCAGTGGTAGGATTGGTTTGCCGGCGAGTCTAAAGCTTCACGCCAGAAATCTCTTGTTTCCACAACCTTGACATTACCAGTAAAATCTGGGTAATCGGCTACCGCCAGTTGAGCCTCCATCAATGATAATGCCCTTGGGTGGGTTTCATCCCAGCCTGACATTCCTGTTGTAGCAATAACAAACGGAAGTTCGGGTACATGAAGGTCTCTGCGCACATCTTTAATAAACTGGATCATATTCTCCTTGTATGCATCATTAGCCATCTGGTTGATCCTGTCATTCCATCCCTGATGCCACCCAAATCCCGTAATTTCATATCCCTGGCCTTCATAGGAAGGAACATAATCACCTACACGGCCCAGTACGTCGTTTACCGTGGAAAGCATCTGAATATAATAATATCCGGTATCTCCAGCAGCAATTGGTGCCTTTTTATACCATGATTCCCAAGCAGCACCTGGAGGACAAAAATCAACTGCCAGGCTTTTACCACCCCAAGCGGTTTTAATAATAAGAACATCGCCATCAAAGTGATCTCCTACAACATTCCCAAATTGCAATTCGGGTCCGATTGTATTATCATTAGCACCGTAGCCAACCGTCAGTCCACCAGTATTCACTTTTTTTTCCTGTTTGTTAAAATAAATAAATACATCATTCCGAACTTTCCATTCACCTTTTTCATTAATCAGGTGCTGGTATTCTCCCTTTTCATCATTTTCCACCAGGTAGTTTAGATTTCCTCGATCTCCCTTTTCAATCTCCCCATGGCCTACCATATTGGACTGCCCGGCAAGAATAAACACTTTCAAGGGCTTAGGACTTTCCGGTTTACATGCTGTAAAAAGTAAAATGATAATAATAGATCCGCATATGCCAATACTTATAATGTTTGCTACAAATTTTTTCATTGTGTAATTTTTCATAAAAAAATTTTAAGGCAACTATTTCTAGTATTAAAGTTTTTTGATACATGAATTTGCCTGCATTATTCGTTTCCATTGTTTATAAGGGTCGCATTAATTAATTCAGTGTTTCCGGTGCTCAGCTTACGCCTGTTTCCTCTGCTTTCAGTTGGCCGATAAGGATTGGCTTATCTTGTGGATCAAAAACCCAAAACAGCCCCCTCCAAAATTGTGTGACATAAAATTGTTCTGGATGGAGTTTATTGTGCACCGGGAGGTAAATGCGTAAGCAAATATCTCACCATATGAAGCCTCATATGTAATGGAGTACCTATTCCCTCCCTCAGACCATGGTCGCGATTGGGATAGGCCATGTAATCAAATGGCTTACCCATTTCGATCAGGCGATCCACCAATCCCTCGGTAATCTCAATGTGGGTGTTGGTTTCCCCTGTGCCATGGATTATCAGCAAATCCCCCTTTAGTCCTTCTGCGAAGTTGATCGGAGCCGATTTACGATATCCTTCAGGGTTCCCCTCAGGAGTGTTCATATATATCTCCTGGAACCATGCATTGTAAAGTTGTGGTTGTGGCTTAGGTGCAACAGCTATTCCCACATCATATAGATCTGGTTTACGGAACATTGCATTAAGGGTATTTGACCCACCACCGCTCCACCCCCAGATACCAACCCGGCTAAGATCAACATAAGACCTGGTTCGACCAAGTTCCTGTAAACCTGCCGCCTGCTCTTCTGTAGACAGCGGCCCCAAACTTCCCGCTACTGCCCTGCGCCATGCAGCTCCTTTAGGAGATGGAGTACCGCGGTTGTCAATTGAAACCACAAGATATCCAAGATCTGCAATAACACGATGGTATTCAGTCATGGCATGTCCCCAGGAATCCATTACAGTTTGCCCGTGAGGTTCTCCATAAACATAAACAAATACAGGGTATTTTGCGGACGGATCAAAATCCACAGGTTTAATCATCCAAGCATCCATAACAACACCATTGCCGATATCAAGACTTAAGAACTCCTTTGGCTGGGGATCCAGAGACCTGATTTTTTCATGCAGCTCATTATTATCTTCAAGTACACGCTCAACTTTATGCTCCGGAAGATTGACAAGCTCAGTTATTGGAGGTGTATTAGCAGATGAGTAAGTGTGAAATGCCCACTTGCCATCAGGAGAGATATTGTAGTTATGAGTCCCCGGCTGATCCATAGGGCTTATCCTTTCAGCTTTACCTTTTCCGTCAAACCGCACGCGATACAAGTACTTTTGGGTGCCATTGTCAGGGGATGCATAATAGTATAACCATCCTTTACTGTCATCCAAACCTACCCGTCCGATGACATCATAATCTCCAGGAGTCAGCAATACCTCTTTCTTTCCATCCCTAGAGAACAAATAGGCGTGTCTCCAACCATCTTTTTCAGTGAGAATAATAAAATTGCGCGTGTCAGGGATCCAATCCAATCCCCCGTTAGTTCCATAGCTTGCTACAACCCATGCTGGATCAGATTCCTCGTAAATAGTGCTGATACTTCCGTTATTAATGTTGGCAATCAAAAACTGCCTTTGGTCCCTGAAACGGCTTCTTTTTTCCACCAGAACCTCTTCCGAATTCCCTGCCCAGCTAACTTCTCCGAGATAATATCCTTCTTTTGGTATTGGTATTGACATCCATCGAGTCTCTTTCCCTACAGTGTCGACAACACCTACCCGCAATACAGAAATATCTCCTCCTACCCTGGCAAATCGCTCCTCTTTTACTTCCGGATAAGAAGGATCACCCGGAATAAGTGACGCTCTTTTTCTGACATCCCTCGCATCTGACTGAACAAATGCGATATTTTCACCATCGGGACTCCAAACAGCCCTTCTGTTAGAAATCGCTTCGGAAACAGCATCAAAAGTAAGCTGCGTTATTTTTTCATTTGTCAGGTTATACACATAGAGATCTCCCTGGTCAGAATAAAGAATTTGCTTTCCATCAGGAGAAATACTGCTATTTGCTCCGGCCACAACCTTTTCCAGGGCACCTGTTTTTCGCTCCAGCATCCAATAATCAGGCTTGCTGTTTTCTTTGTCCTTACCGGACAGTTGCACCAGAATTTTGTCTCCATCCAAAGACACAACATAATTTTCAATAATAAAATGACCTGTATCGCCAGGCCTATCAAATTTGACAGGGGATATCAGTACAGATCGTTGGCCACCGGATGCATCATAACTTACAAGTGACTGTGTATCTTCTCCGGGTAGATTCTCAAAGAGAAGATACCCGGAACCATCGGGAAGCCATCTACCACCAAATGAATTTGCCGAAAATATATCTTCTTCATAAATTCCCTTCAGCCTCTCCTTGGTGTGATTAGGGACAACTACCTGGCGATAGGATTGGGAGGAATTTGACTGACAAGTGGCAACATTCGATAAGAAAGCTCCCTGACACAGCAAAATCACTATGAACGATATCAAAAGTTTAATTCTTTTTATCATATTTTTAAAATATAGTTTTTCATTTAAAGCTTATTTAATAGGTCTTTTAAACGATATTTAACTATTTCTCCCAGACATCAATTACAACGGGATTTTTCGGGAGACCATTTACCTCAGCATCAGGTGTACTCAAAAATTCAATTTTTGTCACATCGCCATCCGAGGCTTTAAGATTTACTGCTTGTGTCTTCAGGGTTTTATCTTCTGGATCGAGTGAAGCTCTCAGCATATAAACGGAGACTTTACCACCCTGTGTGACTCTTAAACTGAGATCGCATCCTCCTTCTTCGCAAAAGATCTTTTTGGCTTCAAGTCGATCTTCTTCGATTGATGGATCGAAGGTTTTAATGATGCCAGAAGAATAAGAACCAATAGGCGGGTAAACAAGGGTGGCCTGTGAAGTAACCGCACTGGTAGCTGCCATCACGGAAATAACATCTACGTCGCGTTCAATGGGATATTCCACGCCATTATTTGTTACAGTTTTTGTGTAGGCCCCTGTCTGGTCGTCCCAACTGACGTAACTATTTAAATCTTCATCCCAAATCACAATGTGCTGCTCCAGATAATCCTGCGCTTTGTAAATGGAATAATCTGAAAAATGACGGAAGATATATCCTTCTTCCTGGTCACCAGTTCCACCTCCCTGCATTGGGTCTATCTTATAGGTCCCCACTACGTTTGGTTTACCTCTTTTAGGTTTAACGGCATTCTCTTGCACAGTTGGGGGAATAAAAGCCTTACCGGGCAAGTCAAAGGCCCAGGTGGGACCAGCATGAATTTCCTTGAAATTGTCCGGAGCAGGAATGCCATACATTTCTCCTCGATATGGATAGTTCTCGTCATTGCCCCAGTGAGGCAGCAAAAATGCATGTCCTAACTCATGAATTAAAACTCCCTGACTCGTGCCGTTTCCTACGCCACCAAAATCCCATGCCTGACCCCCTGCATTGGCTCCATAAATATTAACATAGTAAAGACTAAATCGCCCGTTGATTCCTCCAGCAGCTTTTAAAGCAGATTTCCAAGCCAATGCAGCAGCTTGTTCGCCATCAAATTCGTATCCCGTCTTTACCATATAATCTTCCTTAGAATCAACTCTTGTTGCCGGTATTTCATCTGCTCCTTGTGGTGTTCTCGCTGGTATGATCAATTCCGGAAAAACAATATTGGGTAGACGACGTACTTCCATTTCCGCAGTAGGCCATTTAGATGCTAGTTCTACTTGCCATCCTTCAGGATAGTCGCCCGGAGTATAATCGAAATAATGAACATCAAACATGGTCATGACAATTTTTGATGGCGCACCAACTTTAAGACTATCAATTAAATGGGTTTTGTCACCGGCTTGGATTTCAATACTAAGGCCTGGCTGCACCCATTCTTTGGGTATAAATCCCGTAAAAGTATTTTCATAACTATGCTGAATAACGCCCGGTCCATTAGGAATACTATCAGGTAGCTTATCAGGACCGGAAAGCTGCATAGTTAAGATTTTACCATTTAATTTTAGGATGGCTTGTAAATCAGGAGCCTGACTTTGGCTTGGAGAAACCACATGCACCTTTATAAGTGCTTCTAAATTACTAAAAAGCTTGAAAAATTCATTTTCAGGTTCCATTACATGCTTTTGAGCAAAGTAAACCCCATCAATTTTTGCATCACTTGGTTGCGAACAACCTGAAATCATTAAACTCAAAATGCCAATTATAACAATCGGTGTTGGTATGACTATTTTTTTTACAGATGATAAGTATTGCATTGGATTCCTATTAATTGTTCTTTTATTATAATTAATTACCTTCATTTATTATACAAACAGAAATTTTTAACGGCATCCCAAGCACTGTATAAAAACATCTACAAAACTAAGGTTCTATAAATCCAAAACTTTTAGTTGCTATTTATCTTACTTAATATAAAAGAGAATATCAGCAGTTCAGGAAGTGAAACGGTAAAATAGTCGATATTTACTTCATCAGGGATATGTTCATTTCCGTGTGCCATTATTTCGGAAAACTTTCATGTGGCTTCCTTTTTCTTTCCTAATTTTGAAAGTGCTAAACCTAATAGAATATAATGAAAATGTTCCTCTTACAGAAAGGTCTCAGGAAGAAGGAAATGATTCCCTGATGAATTCGGCACCAGGTTCTAAAAGGCTTTAATATCAATTTAACCTCTCCATATAGGACTAATGGGATTAATAAAATTCTTTCCAGCTCTCTTATATCTTACCTGATTTTTAATTTCTATTTTTTGACTGCTTACTCACTTCCTTTATTTTCTGAATCCCCATCGGCTGCCTATTTTCTGGTGCGCTGCGACCACTTACTTTTAAATGCTGAAGGAGCTTCTGAAGCTCCTTACGTTTTTCAGATTCAATGAAAAACAGATTTGTCGTTTCACCAGGATCATTTGTCAGGTTATACAATTGACCAGATGCGCCAACTGCAGTTTCCGGCAAAGCATATTTTTTAAGAAATCCACTTTCATAATCGTTCCCCCCGGATCCCATGTGGTCAAGATATTTCCAGTTTCCCTGGCGGATCTGAAATTCCCCCCGAAAACTCTGGGTCAACATATAGGGTCTGATTGATTTATCCTCATTTTGAGTGCCTAGCATGGCTGGCAGCATATCATAACTATCTCTGGCATCTTCATCTTTAAGTTGATACCCAACAACGGAAGATATCGTGACAAAAATATCTGTAGTATTTATCATCTGATCAGTAATTAGACCTTTGGCAAATATACCCGGCCAACGAACAATAAAGGGAACCCGGTGTCCACCTTCCCAGCCATCTCGCTTCATTCCCCTCCATCCTCCGGACGCATCGTGCTGGTAATCCTGACGCATCCAATCTACATGGATAGTTTCGGCTCCATTGTCCGAATTAAAAATGATCAGCGTGTCGTCATCAATTTTCAGCTTTTTCACCAAATCTAACACCCGGCCTACCAGAACATCCAGTTCTCGGACAAAATCACCCCTGGGACCTGCATTGGTCGAACCATTAAATTCAGGAGCAGGAAGCACTGGCGCGTGGGCAATTTGCGTTGAAAAGACAGCAAAGAAAGGTTTGTCAGGTGTATTAATTCGATGCTCCATGATAAACGCTCTGGTCTTTTCATAAAATATCAAGTCTGCCTCCATAAAATTGTAGCCTGGCGCCATCCAACCCTCGTCATTGTCCCAACGCCATTTGTCACCTGGGTTGGGAAGATTGGATCTTTTATGTCTTTTACTAGCAGGAATGGCTACCATACCATTTTCAATGTAAATATAAAGTGGGTCGGTGTTAGGGCAGTTGGGTGTAATGAATGATTCATCAAAGCCTCTTTCATTTGGACCATCAATTAACGGTGTACTTTTTTCGTAATCAATAAGCAATGCGTTTTCGAAACCACCCCCCAACATCTTATTGTTTTTATCAAACCAGGTTAGTCCTACATGCCATTTACCAAAGATTCCTGTCCGATATCCCTTTGTTTGTAACATCTCGGCAATAGTGAGTGTACCCGGCTTCAGATAACTCGGACCACCTGGCCCTTCAAATGCACCACCTCCTCTGCCGGTAGAACGGTATATCTGTTGCCCAGAAAGCAGGCCATAACGTGAAGGAGAGCAGATAGTTGACGGACTGTGGGCATCTGTAAACAAAACCCCTTCTTTAGCCATTTTATCCAAATTTGGAGTATAATAGCTGGCGCTATCATTGTAGCAGGAAAGGTCCCCGTATCCTAAATCGTCAGTATAAATGATGATGATATTTGGTAGTTCCTGAGCACCTACAGTGGCACAACTTAAAACAACACCTAATATCATTGAAAGCACTAAATAAATTTTAGTCATATTTTTATTTCTATATAATAGGATGAAAAGTAGCCTTCTTTACCTTAAGTTTTAAATTAATGTAATTCCTGAAAGTGCCAGAACAGATCAAGGAATTTACGCTATATGTAGAAATTATGTTCTCGGTCATAATTCCCTATATATTGTACTTTCAAATCAGGCAACTCAGCACCAGTGCATAAATCAGGCAGTAGCCTGATTATTCCAATCCCTGTCGTGTAACGATTGGCACATACCCCACATCCATACCTGCCGGAGGAGTGACAATCAGGGCCGGGTCAACCTCTGCTAACTCCCCTATCAATGGTGGAGGAAGATATTCGTGGTCTTTTTTCCAGTTCTTGTGAAGCAACTCCACCCGTCTTTGCATTTCTTCGCGTTCTTCTTTACTCAAATCAGCATAAAGCAATGCAGGTTGGTCTGCAAATCGATACCAGTAGTAGGTAACCGTACTGCCATCTCCCAGTTTCGCCTTGAAAGGCCCAGCTGCCGGACCCGGGATTTTCCAGCTACTCTCCTCCTCTTCAGGAGTAACATATGTTAGGGAGGGCCTGTCATCTTCTGCCCTGTTAAAGCTCATGTCATGCAGTCCGGTTTCAGAAGGAACATCTCCAGGAGCCACAGCAACCCATTCACCGATGTCATCATCATCGGTTTTTACCATTTTATAGTATTCAGGAAGTGTTACCAAAGTATAGCCATTTGTTTCTCTCTTTGTGATCAGATCACCATCCCAACGTACCCTTAAGGTAGCCGAATCAGTGACATTTGCATCCATATAAGAAGTAATATTCATTAAAGCACGTTTATCTTTTGGAATATGATCCCCATAAAATTTCCAGTTTGACCTGACACCTTTATTAAACTTCTGCATGGAAGCATGTTCAACATCAATTTTACCATCAACCGAATCTCCCCCTTCAAACCAGGCTTCGACATCGTCCCAAAGTGCCTTCTTTTTATAGACCATCAGACGATGTAAAAGGTCCGAGTTACCATCAGGACCTGCAGGATATTGCGTCGGAGCCATACGGGCATATGTCTGACCTTTGGAGTCAGTGGCTTCAAAGGAATGAATATGCTGCGTTTCCATCTGAAAGGGCTTATTGGCTTCTGAGGGGCGTTGATCTAAAAATAGCGCGCTCAGTCTTGGATCCTCAACTGATGCACGACTCCAAAAATAAGGTGTAAAGAATGCGACAGGGCCCTTAAAATTCCCAGTGTTAAGAAATAAGGTCCAAGACTGATTGCCGGTAGGAACATCTTTACCTGCTGTGGTAGTTTTCGGCTCAGTGAGTGGCAAAGGCAGATACCCACTGCCAAATAATTCACCCCGGGTGCCCTGCTTAAGATTCAAGCCATCAGGGGGCCATAGCAGCCATGGGCTCAGCTGAGCTACACCATATTTACCTTGAGGATTGCTCCAGTCCCTGCCTTTACCTGCACCAGGCCCGTTGGCCCATCCAACAAAATTTAGCTGCACTCCCCCCATAATAAATTTTGGCGTTGCTGTTGCATACTCTGTATCGCGCCACCAGCCAAGACCTCCTTCTATATCCGTATACAACCTTTCTACTGGCAAAGGCCCATCATGCTGTGGATGCATCCATGTACCAAACAAGCCTGATTGAAAACTCCTCCCGGAATATTCCCTCAACAAAGGCCAGGCCGCTGCATACATCGAGTAACCTGCATTATATGATGCATCAACTTTTTCTCTTTGTGTAATCATATACCCACCGACATTGGCCTTACGGATCATGCTTTTTTCGGATTTATCTTCAGCATCCTGTGCACTGACTGCAGTGACCAGTAACATGAAAATAAAACAAAGTATTGAGGGTATTATTTTGATATCTTCTGGATTCTTAAACCTAAAAAAGGGGCTGGCTTTTTTATAAAACCTTATGCCCATTTGTACATGAAGAAACCTGTACAATGTACTCTTTTTCATTAAAATCATCTAATATTATTTTTATATATCCTCTAGTTTTTTTATATTTTTCAGAAAGATGTTTGCCGATCCTAAACCATAATTTAGCTACTGTCTTACATTCATCAACCAAAGCAAGAAATGGTGATTGGGATTTCTGATGGGTTTATTAGGGTTATAGCCTATTCTGGCTCCATGCTGTGTTCCATAGCGGGTCAAAACTGCACATTCAACATTCAAAGTGTCATTGTCCAGCTTAATCTAATTAAAAAAACTTCCTGCTCAATTTAGTAAATACCTGCTGATTTATGGCAAAGATTAACTGTTCAAATAGCCTTGTTAGGATTTATGGTTGGACATTATTTTATAACCAAATAGGTTCTTTAATAAGTCATCCATTAGCATTTATTTCCAATGACAAATCTTAATGTATTGAAACAACACGTTATGGAAGGTAATAAAAAAATTACTTAATTTGTCTTTGAGGTAAGAAATATTTTCTCGGCAGTTTATTTCTACAGATTAAATAGAAAAACCTCAAGAGGCACCGTCAACGGCAGGACTCGGGGCTAGAATAAAGGCTCGGAAAAATATCCTCAATAGATAAATTAGAATAAAAGATGTTTCAAATTAAGGGTTTTCATAGTACCGTTTTAGCATTGTTTCTAAGGGGTAGTAATGGTAACAGAAAATGCTGCAACGAGCAAAGAAAAAATCATTCACGGCCCTCAGAAAGGGGAATATCGATGAACAGAAAAACTACTTTAGCCCATTTTTTTAACCTAAAAAGTCATTTTCAATCCACTCTCAAACATCCCATCCTTAAAATGCTTTCGGTTATTATCATCAGTTGAGTTTTTTTTTAGGGAATCCACTTTAGTATGCAGTTCAAATTCACAAACTGCAGATTTAACTATCCTAAAAAGATGTGTTGGGGTAACATAACATATTTTTTGGTAAAGATGATGGATAGTTTAGTGATTGTATACACTTAATTTTATTCTGAATATTCACCTCAAATCTTCATAAGATCTATTTTGCAAAAATGGAAGGTATGTATGAATTTGGTATTTATCGTTGGACAATAGAATCAGGCAGAAGAATAGTATAAAATGAAGGGGCTTCTTTTCGCCACAACCTGCACCCAACCTCAACAAGATGGAATGAAACAGTGACTGTTTGTAAATCTTTGATTATGAATTTAATATAGACGACCTAGTGGTAAGTAGTATATAGTCGCTAAAACCAAAATCACCCATGAAAAATATAAATATCTCATCCTATTTTGGAATGATTTGGTTGCTATTTATAACCGTTCCTTCCTTTACTATTTTAGCGAATGAGAGCAGAAATGGAGTAAATAACAGCGTATATTTTCCGTATGGGTTATACCATAAAGAAGAAGTGAAAACTTTACCTTTTGATTACGATCATATTACTGGACTTAGCTATTCTTCAAAGAATTTAAAAAGGGACATTCCCCCAAACATCATCCTTATTTTTTGTGATGACCTGGGGTATGGAGATTTATCAGGCTTTGGCTCTGTTTGGAACCAGACACCTGAAATCGACAAAATGATGTCCGAGGGGCTTAGGTTTACCAACTTCTATGCCGGGGCTCCTGTCTGCACGCCCTCTCGGGCGGGCTTGATGACGGGCTCATATGCCCGTCGGGTAGATCTTGACCTGGATAGCCAAAACCGATGGGTGCTTTTTCCAAAAGCATCCAAGGGCATTAACCCTGCAGAAAGGATACTGCCTGAGATCTTGAAGGATGAAGGGTATGCTACTGCCATAATTGGAAAATGGCACCTTGGTGATCAACCGGAATTTTTCCCTATGAACCATGGATTTGATTTTTGGTATGGCCTTCCTTACTCCAATGACATGGGAGTGAGGGTGGATAATGTGCCTTTACTTCCTTTAATGAGAAATTGGGATGTGGTGGAACAAATCAGAGGAGGGGCGAAAAATAGGGAAGACCAGTCTACCTTGACCCAAAAATATACCGAAGCTGCTTTACAGTGGATCGATGAACACAAAGCACAGCCCTTTTTTCTCTATTTATCCCATACCATGCCCCATGTTCCTGTGGCAGCAAGGGAAGCGTTTCATCACCAAACCAACCACCCTAATAGCTCATTTGGAGGGAGTGTTGCCGAAATCAGTTGGTCGACAGGGGAGATTTTAGAATATCTAAAGAAGGAGAACCTTGCTGAAAATACCTTGGTGATTTTCACTTCCGACAATGGAGGAGCACTTAAATTTGGATCCAGCAATGGTATATTAAGAGGAAGTAAAGGGCAGATTTACGAAGGAGGCATACGGGTTCCTTTTATTGCCTGGTGGCCGGGTAAAATTGAACCAGGAACCACCTGCCATGCCCTTGCATCTGTCATGGATTTGTTGCCTACCTTCTCCTCCTTGGCCAAACTGAAAAGGGACGATAAAATAAAGAGGGATGGTCTGGATATTTCAGCGTATCTTTTTGATCCAGGAGAATTAAGAGAAGCAAGGCCCTACTTCTATTGGCATGCGGGATACCTAATGGCGGTTAGGTTTGGGGATTGGAAACTCAATCTGTTGGGTGGTTTTTCGGAAGATGAAAAGAAAAACATACTCAAAAGCACCTACAATTTGACACATTTTACAGAGGGGATCGAATTGTATAATCTTCGCAAGGATCCAGGAGAAGCAATGGATATTTCAGAGGATTTTCCTGAGATGGTAGAAATGATCACAGAAATGGCCGGTACGCAAATCGCTGCACTTGGCCAATATGATCAATATGGCCCAGAAGTGAGAAAAACCCTATCCGTAGAAAATCCTGTCACAATTTTTAAGTAAAAGAAGAAATAAAATTGAAATATGAATGATTTACGATTAATGTTGTCAAAAGTAATTAGCGTCTGCTGGTCATTATTGCTGTTGGTTGCTTTTTCCTGCCAGGAACCATCCTTAGAAATGCCAGATTGCGGATTATGTGCCGAAACTGGCGCAGAATGGCTTCAGGACAAAATGTCCTTGCCCGCCTACGATTCACTTTTCTACGAGGCCAGACCCGCACCCTTGTTCAGAAAGGAATTTACGGTGCAATCCAAAATAGACAGTGCCATCCTATATATTACCGCAGCAGGATATTATAAGGCGACCGTTAATGGAGACACCGTTGGCAACAGTGTGTTGGATCCTGCCTGGACTGACTACAGCAAAAGGATATATTATTCCCGATATACCCTTACTGATAAAATTCAACAGGGGGCAAATTCCTTGGGTGTGACGCTTGGAAATGGATTTTATAATCCGCTGCCATTGAGAAAATGGGGAAGAAGAAACCCCAGGGTAGACCTTAACGTTGGCAAGCCTACTTTTATGGCAAGGCTTGTTGTGTATTACCCCAACGGACGAACAGAAGAAGTAAAGACAGACGCATCCTGGAGGTACGACTATGGTCCTTTGGTGAAAAATAGCGTTTATATTGGCGCAGTTTATGACCAAAGAAAGGAATGGGAAGGATGGGAACTGCCTGGTTTTGAGGACGATTCCTGGCAGCCAGCCCAAGTCGTAAATGGCCCCGGAGGTGAACTCCAACCTGCCTTTTTTCCTCCCGTTAGAATTATGGAGGAAATCAATCCTATAGCTGTTTCCACGCTTTCCAATGGAAAACACATGGTGGACATGGGAGTCAATTTTACGGGAACTTACCGGATAAGACTTCCCGCTAACGAGGGAGATACCATTACCTTTAGGTTTGGTGAACGGGTGTATGAAGATGGAACCTTGAACCCCATGACTACAGTGGTAGGGCAGATCAAAAAAGAAGGTGTTGGGGGCCCGGGTGCCCCTCCCATTGCCTGGCAAACAGACAGTTATATTTCAAGTAAAAAAGAGGCCTATTTCACGCCTGATTTTGTCTATAGGACCTACCGTTACATAGAGGTCGATGGCTTAAAAAAGCAGCCCTCAATAGCCGATATCCAGGGCTTGTTTATGTATTCGGACGTACCAATAAAAAGCAGCTTTACGAGTTCCAATGCTTTGATAAATGATATTCAGGTAGCTGTAAAAAGGACTTTCCTTTCCAATTTGGTAAGTGTTCAATCCGATTGTGCCGTCAGGGAAAAGTTTGGATATGGCGGGGATCTTAATGCTACCAGCGAGTCTTTTATATATAATTTCGACATGCAGGATTTTTATCGAAAAACGATTTATGACTGGGTGGATGCCATGAATGATTCGACTTTTGTGGATACAGCACCCTTTGCCGGTATCCAATACTGCGGCATAAGTTGGGAATCAGCTTACCTAACCACCCAGTATTACCTTTACCTCTATTACAATGATCTTGATATTGTAAAAGAACTTTATGAATTGAATAAAAAGTGGATGGAAAAAGCAGCGCGGATTCATCCCGAAGGCTTGGTAAATGAGGGGCTTTCCGATCATGAATCTCTGGAGCCAGTCCCCGTACAGTTAACAGGCACTGGCCACTACCTGCAATGTGCAAACATAATGTCAAAATTTGCATCGCTTATGGGAGATAGTGAGAATGAAAAAAAATACACCTTGCTGGCCGAAAAACTCAGAACCATACTTAAAGAAACCTTTTGGGATCCAGCAGTGGACGGCCCTATAAATAGACAGACTCTTTTTTCTACCCTGCTTTTTCACAAGGTGATCCCGGAAGCGGATATGGACAGGGCCAGGGACTCCTTATTGCTGGCAGTAAAAAACGGACCATCCAGTCAATTCAATACCGGAATTTTTGGCACCAAATATATCCTGGAAACACTTTCGGAAATTGCCTCCCCTGATGAGGTATTTAAGGTAGTCAATAGTACCGCATTTCCAGGCTGGGGCCATATGATCGATAATGGAGCAACGACCCTCTGGGAAACCTGGAAAGAAAGTGACAATACCTTTACCAATTGCCACCCCATGTTCGGAAGCGTCACGGAGTGGTTTTACAGGTGGCTAGGCGGTATTCGCCCAAATCCTGACAACCCTGGTTTCAAAGAATTCATATTGGCTCCAAGGCTTCCAGATGGTTTGGATTCCATTTCATGTGTTTACCATTCACCCTATGGCGAAATCGTTTCTAAATGGAAAAAAAGCCCTGAAGAAACTGTACACTATGAAATGAAAATACCTAAAGGCAGTAGTTCCCATGTTTCTTTAACCATTGGTCCTCTGCAAAAATTGTCTATAAACAAAAAAGGAGATGGTTTTAAGCCTGAAAGTATTGAGGGTTTGGAATCCGGGGAATTCAAACTTGAAGAGGGAGAATACACGATAATCATTTCAAGCAATAGCTGAGGCGGACCTAATTAAATCCGGAACATGCAATAGAATTTCTATTGCATGTTCCATCTAACTCTTTCTAGATATAGCAAGTTTAAGAAACTATAAAATCAATAGCCATGGGTTTTAACCCATGGGTTATAGAAATAAATACGATCCGATTTTGGCGGTATTGTTGCCTTTTTTTTAGCAACAATACTGACAAAATCAAACCCAGTATGCTAAAAATGTTACCTATCAATGTCTTTGAATTCGGATTAAAAATACTTGATATTGAAGCCTAAGTTTTCAAAACAGATTTGGCAAGTACACAGTACAACATCATCGCAATTCTTAGATCCGTAATTTATATTATAAAATCGAAATAAGGATGTATAAAAAGTCAAATACAAACCCTCTCTTATTCCTGTTAATCAGTTTGGTGATTTTTGCCGGGTGTAATGCGGCTGAAAAAAGTCAACCTGAATACTTTCCTACAAACGTATTATTGATCACTGCAGATGACCTAAATTACAATTCGGTTGGTAGCTATGGGAGTGATGTAGAAAATATTACCCCCAATATTGACTTACTTGCGCAAAGTGGTATTCGTTTCAATAATGCTTTCGTCAATATTGCAGTATGTCAGCCATCCCGCCAATCCATTATGACGGGCAGGTATCCCCATAATAACGGCGCTCCAGGTTTCGATCCCATAGATGACAATGTTCCTACCTTGCAGGAGCAACTCAACAAAGCGGGATACCTCAATGGGATTTTAGGAAAGGAAATTCACCTGAAACCCACCGAAAAATTTTGTTGGGATTATTATATCCGTGAGGAAGACCTTGCTTCAGGAGTAGGGATAGGAAGGGCTCCGGATTTGTATTATAAGTATACACTTGAGTTTATTAACAAGTCCAAAAAAGAAGGGAAGCCCTTTTTTCTGATGGCGAATAGCCACGATCCCCACCGTCCTTTTGCAGATAGCGACCAGGAAAGGAATAGTTGGGGGGAAGACCTTCCTGTTTTTACCAGAAAAATCACGCCTGAAGAAGTGTCTGTGCCTGCTTTTCTTCCAGACCTTCCGGAAGTCAGGTTGGAAATTGCCGAGTACTACACCTCAGTTTACAGACTGGATCAGACGGTTGGAGCGATCATGAAAGCACTTAAGGAATCAGGTCTTGAGGAAAACACTGTAGTGATGTTTCTAAGTGACAATGGAATGGCTTTTCCCTTTGCAAAGTCAAATTGTTACCTGAATAGCAACAAAACCCCCTGGATCGTAAGTTGGCCTGGCCAAATTCCGGAAGGAAGGGTTGACAGCACCCATTTTATTTCAGGTATAGATTTTATGCCCACAATATTGCATGCCCTACACCTACCCGATGTGCCAAATATGAACGGTACCAGTTTCCTCCCTGTGCTACAAGGGAAAACCCAAAAAACCAGAACTCGCGTATTTACGGAATTTCACAAAATTTTTGCCGGCATTGATTATTCCATGCGCTGCGTGCAGGAGGGCGACCATGGCTATATTGTGAACTTCTGGAGTGACGGTCAGCACCAAATCCGTGGAGATGCCTCCAGCGGGAGAACCTATGCTGCAATGAAGGAAGCGGCTGCTGCAGATGAAGATGTTGACGAACGCTTGGACATGTACGTTTATCGGGTTCCTGAAGAGCTGTATGATTTTGGTACTGATCCCGATGGCCTAAACAACCTAATTAATGACCCGAGTTACAAGGAAATTACCAAGCGATTGAAAGGCCTGCTTCTCCGGGAAATGAAGAAAACCAATGATACACTATCGGGCAACTTTGAGGAAAGGTTTTTTGAGGAATAAAATTTAGCATTGCATAAGAGTGACGTCAAAAAAATGCATCTACTCAGCCTTGTCATTGTTGACATCTGCTATTTTTTGGCTAATATAAGCGAGGGCAAACCCTATTATTGTATTAAATTGTTGGAATATGCCTAACTTAAATTAATAAAAGGTTTAGGTTTTTTTACCAGACTATTAAACGCCAATTTTAATTCAAATTTTCAAAACTATGAAGTCTTATGTGTTAATTTTTCAACTGATTCTGACCGTTTTATTATATTCCAATAAACCTTCGGCTGTTAAGAATAATTTTCATCAAGTTAACCTCAGTCAGGAAGAGAATTGGCAACCGCTTTTCAACCATAAAAACCTGGAGGGATGGAATGCACTTCCGGGAGGTAAATGGGAAGTACGTCAGGGAATGATTGTAGGTACAAGCCCTACTGATGAACCTTTACATGGTATTTTACTTACTGACAGAGAATATAGTGATTTTAAGCTTAAGGTAATTTATAAAGCCATCAAGGGAAACAGTGGTGTTTACTTTCGCGTGGAAAAAGTAGACCATCCTGTTAATGTACATGGTTTACAGGCAGAGGTTGATCCGGAAAAAGATGCCGGTGGTTTATATGAAACAGGAGGTCGTATGTGGGTTGTAAAACCTTCACCTAAAGATGTGAAGAAATGGTATAAGCCAAATGAATGGAATGAAATGATCATAATAGCCAAAGGGAAAAATGTTGCTGTTTATTTAAACGGTTATAAAACAGCTGAACTAAAAAATGATCCAGGGCTTACAAAAGGTCACATAGGATTGCAATTACATGGTGGAATGGAAATGGAGGTTATCTATAAAGATATTCTAATGGCAAAAGAACTTAAATAAATATGAAAATCTGCAATAATTATTCCCTGCTTTACCATATGAAATTGCCCTATACCTGGTTAAACTGATTTCGGGTTATGAAACCCAGCCATCGACTTCGTACAGCCTGCGATTAGGCCAATCCGCTTAACTAGCAGATTGACACTTCTGCATTTTAACCTTACCCAATATAATGCACTTTGGTTGGTTATTTCGATGCATGATTGTCAAAACCCAATTATATATAGATTTTACAAAAGCCGGTTTACTCTTGTTTTGAAATTATAGTTACTTCTGCACTTTTAAATCACCAATATTTCCACAGACAATTTCAATCTCCTGTACATTTCCATTTTTCATTGAACCGCTGACAAGAAATCCACCCACTGCCCTTAAAGTATTGAATTCAGCATCTTTCATTAAAGGGAATGCCTATTCAGGTCTGAACGATATATCTCCCAAATATAAATAACCTGAGCTCGATGTAAAATGGTCCTAAAAAATTTGGCTGTAACGTCACTGCGGACCCTTTTTGAAGGTTACTGTGGTGGGAAAGGGTGTGGCAGTCTAGCCTATCTGGGGATTCCCACGGCTTTCTCCACTCAAAGTCCTCCCCAAGCCTACCGATGACGATTTTTTAATGATATTTGATCGAGCTCAGGTAAATAGTGCCAGCATTACTTAATAAGGTAATCGTGCCCTTCTTCCAAACCAAATTGAAATGCAAAACGGCTCTTTTCCCAAACAACTTTATGACCTGTTGTTGTATCAATAATTTCCAAATCATTCCAATCCGGATTTTCAATAGAAATCATACTTTTTGATTCCCCGTCTTTTCCATAAAAGGCAGTATGGGTATTGTCGGACACAGGGTATATCCGGCCTTTCAATTCTCCCTCAATTTCTTCAACAACTATTCCGGTTCCTCCCACAAACAAGGGCGTCTTTTCTGCCGGAATTTCAAAATTTTGAAGCATTTTAGGACCTATATATTCTTCTCCCGTGTCATAATCTACCCATTTGCCTTCGGGAAGATAAACATCCCTGTTATTTGCAATTTCATAATCTTCGCCATACAAGGGATAAGCCATCAGTGCATCTCCGATCATCCATTGAAATCCCCTTATTCTATAATTCTCTCTTTCATGCACATTTAAATCATCCGGAAATGCAATGGGAAGTGGTGTCATTGTATGGGGATAACCGTCCTGATAAAATTTAATAGCATTGTTATAAAAATAGGGATGAAGACGTGCATGTAGCTGAGCAGTCTCCAATAGTACTTCAGATACCAGCGAATCTTTATAATTCCATGGCCCTTTGCCCATGGACATGGAAGGATGCAAGGAGGCAATCCGGGCATTTCGCATCAAATATATTTTGATTCTTTTTGATACTTCTCCATCAAATTCCCGTCCACCAAACATCCCACCAATAATATCCATATAAGTGAGTGGAAACCCGCTATATGAAAGAGTTAATGAATTTACCGGTCCCCTGTCCTGATTCATGTCATAATTAAAATCTTCTATCCGATGTAGTTCTCCTGGTGAGGTCAAATACGAATTTCTGATCATGATCTGGTAGCCTTTTTTCTTCAATGCAATATTGACCGGATCAATTTTATCATCTGGAAATGAATAGGCACCATAACTATACAGGTCTTCCTTAAATCCATCAACCTGCCATTTATCACATAAGTTTACATACCATTCTACAGCATTTTCCTTATGTGTATCTAGCAAATAAACAGTGTCTTTGGGAAAACCTATGCTGTAGGCTTTTGCTTTTCCATTTTCTTCCAGGAAATAATCCTTTTCAAGTCCTTCTTTCGTAAACGGTCCATTATGAATAAAAGCGATCCGTAAGCCGATAATAAATTTAAGTCCTTTATCTCTGAAATACTGTTTGAATTTTTCTGGATTAGGATATTTCTCTTTACCCCACATACCGAAACTGGTAGTAGATTTAAATTTTTCATTTGTTTGCGGCCAAAAACCGGAACCAATGACCATCCATTTTAATGGATAACCCAAAGCCAAATAGTGATCAATATCTTCCTTAACTGTTTCTTGTGATGTATTCCAGGCAAGTGCACCCCACGCTTCCCAACCCACACCATAAAATTCGTAAGCCGGTTTCATTACAGGAAAACCAGTATCATTCCTTGCTTTAAGAAAATTGGAATAAATAGTCTTTGGATCTCCAAAAAAATAATAGAATGATGGTATTTTTTTGGAGTGGCGACTTCCCTGAATTATCTCGTCCTTTGTACTCACAACAATTTTTTCACCCGGATCAATATTAATAATTCCAAATTGATTGAGCGGGTAGATAGCGAAATTACTGACCATTCGCGAGGCATAGCCATTTGATGAATTGTAGTTGTCATTTACAAATCCTGTAATTTCTGTTTGAAATTTCCCTTTATTTTGCGGAAGTCTTTGCCACCAGTTTGTCAGTACATCACCTAGTCCATATCCCGGACTAACTCCTGCTGTACGCAAGGCCATGACAATAGCTTCTTTATCTGGATTTTCAATTTCAAAGAGAGCGGTTTCTTTATCCAGTTTTAACTTTAGGATTATTTTCTTTTTATTTTCAAGCGTTACTTCAAAAGTATATTGGCCTTCCGTTTCTCCAAGATATTTCGTGGATTGAGCCTGGGAAAGATTTTCATGTGATCCGGCCAAAAGACCTGAATCCGGGTGAGCAGGAACAAGGATCGTTCCGTCTGTCTTTTGAAAACTGTATCGAAAACCATCCTTGATCAATACAAATTCTATCTCCTGACTGATTCTTATGATTATCTCATCATTATTCTCTATTAAAAGTTCTTTGTTGCCAGAACATTGGCTGAATAGAATCAGCGAACAACATATAAGTAATCTTCTAAATAAAATATTTATATTATTAGTCGGTTTCACTTCACTCGGTTTTTGATAACAGCTCATAAAAATCATTCATCATCAGGGTGATAGAGAATTTTCATATCCTCATTTCATTTTGCAGCTACTGTCACTTCCGCACCCACTAATCCGTCAGCTTCTGCAAATACTGTGAATTTCCCGGACTTTCCGGTGGATTTTAAAATAACCAGACATTTTCCATTAAATGCTTTGCGTGAGGGACTGTCAAAATTTTCCTCATTTAAAGGATCTCCATTATCCACAGCAAGTATCGTTGCCTCTCCTTCTACTTTGAATTGAATCCTGGATAAAGCATCCGGTACAAAATTCATTTGCTCATCCAGAATGTTTACTTCAATATGAACTACCTCCTGCCTGTCAGCTTTAATTGTTTTCCTGTCGGCCAAAAGCTCAATTTTTGCCGGGCTTCCCGCCGTTACCACTTCTTTTATGGATACCACTTTACCATTGCGCTTACCTTTGGCAACCATAACTCCGGGCTCATAGGGAACCAGCCAGACCAAATCCATATTATCATCCATTTCTTTTTCACCCAATGATTTACCATTAAGGAACAACTCCACAGATTCACAATTTGAATAAGCTACTACTGGAATTTCAACCCCTTCCTTCCCTGCCCAATTCCAATGGGGAAGAATATGTACCATTGGTTCATCGGTCCACTGGCTTTGATAGAAATAATAAGTATCCTTTGGAAAACCACACATGTCAATGATCCCAAAATTCCATATTTTTGCCGGCCATCCAAACATGGTTTCGCCGAGATAATCGAAGCCTGTCCAACGAAATTCCCCACATACATAGGGAAAGTCACGCGTTCGTCTCCAAGAATCCCGAGCCCCGATCCGCACCATTGCATTGTCATAGGAAGAGCTGTAATGAACTGGCACATCTGTAAAGACTTCTTCCTCTGTAAGGTTGGGAACTTTCATTATTCCTCCCAATGGATTCTGCCCTCTGTACCAGGAATGCGTCCTGTAAACACCCCGGGTTTGAAAGGAATGAGGAACTTCTGTGGCTATCATGACCCTATCCGGATACGTTTCATGATCTTTTTCATACATAAAAGCAGAACCACCACCACCGTTATATCCAGTGACATCTAACTGAGAGGCAAATCCACTTTCATTTGCCAAATGCATGTGGGTGATTCCAGCTGTAATGGGACGGGTATCATCTTCTTTTCTAACTACCTCCATCAATCTTTTAAGCCGCTCGGTTCCTATTTCAAAGCAAGCGTCTGGAATTTCATTTCCAACACTCCATAATATGACAGATGGGTGATTTCGGTCTCTCTGAATAAGCTCAACAAGGTCCTTTTCTGCCCATTCATTGAAGTGGAGATGATACCCATATTTGGCTTTTCCCTCAGGTTTTTTCACGCCTCCAAAGGGCCAGGATTCTAACCATTCGTCAAAAGCTTCATCAATCACCATAAATCCCATCCTGTCGCACATTTCCATAAATTCTTCGCTGTGAGGATAATGGGCGGTACGAATGGCATTCGCTCCCATTTCTTTTAGTATTTCAAGTCTTCGTTCCAAAACCCGGTCATTCAATGCAGACCCAATGGCCCCAAGATCTGCATGATTATTTACCCCTTTAAGTTTCATGCTTTCGCCATTGAGAGAAAATCCTTTTTCAGCAGAAAAACTAAAATACCGTATGCCAATATTGGTTTCCATCTCGTCCATCATCGATTTTTTACTGCGGATCATTGTTTTTAATCGGTAAAGAGTGGGACTATCTGGCGACCACAGTTCTGGTTTGACTACTGTCATTTGGAGATGAAGCTCCTCCTTTTCATTGTCCTGCAAAACTGATGTTGTGGTCACTTTCCCTACCAACTCATCGTTGGGTGAATAGAGCTCGTGAATTAAATCGAATTGACTTTCCTTTTCGAAATCATTTTGAACCGATGTCATAATACTCACTAGCGCTGAATCTGAACTAACCTCCGGCGTAGTTACATAAACCCCATGCCTCTGAATATGCAATTTTTTAGTTATTACCAACCAGACGTGTCGATTGATCCCACAGCCCGTATACCATCGCGCACTGGGTTGATTGGAATTGTCCACCCGAACGGAAATAACATTTTCATCCTCAAAATTAATAAAAGGGGTAAGGTCATAATTAAAGCTAATATACCCATAAGGACGCTTCCCTAAAAAATGGCCGTTGATCCATACCTCACTATTTTCATGAACACCACCAAACTCAATAGAAATCTTTGAATCTTTTTCCCTACGGTCAATGGAAAATGTTTTTCGATACCAGCCTATTCCTCCTGAGGCAAAGCCTCCTGGTTTTCCAGTTGGGTTGTCTTCTGAGAAGGTGTCGAGAATGGCCCAATCGTGCGGAACATCAATATTATCCCATTGTTTATCATCGTAAGCCATCAGTTTGGCACCTGGAAAATCTCCTTTTGAAAATTTCCAGTCAAAATCGAAATTTAGTTTTTGTCTGGTAGGATTATCGGTATTCGTGCTATTCCCACAGCCATACAAAACGGCCATCAATAGTATTAGTACTAAATTCAAAGGTTTGTTTTTCATGATTCAATAAATTCTTTAATCCTTAATGGATGAATGAATAAACACATCTTCAGCCCAAATATCAAGAAGATCTGTCTGCTTTTTAACGATTTCGGGGTTTTCCGATGCATAATTTCGCTCCTTGGGATGCGCTGCTTCTAAATTTGCCTGGTAGGGAGTCTTCATTTTTTCATCTACAGTTTAAATGACTGTTGCGTAGGATCACCTGGGTTCTACTAAATTTTTATTTTGAGTTATGAATTAAGAATCGGGTTGTTAAGGGTAGTGGGTGAATTAAAAGCCACGTTAAGGAAGAATGGATGGCGGTTGTTTTCTTCAATGAATTCAATAGCCTTACTTGTCATTAAGGAAGGGAAATAGCTGTCCGGGACAAAAATATCTTCTTTATTTGCCGGCAGACTTCGGCGTGACCTCAGCCGAACGCTTCTTTTAAAATATGCCTTAAGGCTGTCAGGTTCGCAATGGCGCACTATACGCTTGCTCTTTGATTAATGATAGTACTGCGACGCTCTTTCGGGACTTGCGCCCTTCGTAATGACCATCTCCGACAATCATAAAAGGTTGAAGGGCAAGTCCCTTCAACCTTTATCCAATTTAATTTAGAAATAGTTTATCATTTTAGTTTCCACCATTTCCTATACTAGGATTATTTGCATCCCACCAAAGACGTTGTTCATTGAGAGCTGCAGGAGTAATATCCTGTGGATTTATAAATCCTTGTTCTGAATTTGCTCTTAACCAATTTTCTCTATTTAAATCCCCGGGTTCAGGCGTTGGGATTCTTCTCGGAAATTTAAGTTCATTGTTATCTACAGGTGTTCTGGCAAGAATTGGAGATCCAAATCGGGGATAACCAGTTCTTTTTGAAAGTGCCCAACCTTCTTCAGGCAACCTATAAAAGTTTAAAAATGCTTGAATATATACCTTTTCAAGGTCATTGGTACCATTGAATGCTACATCAGTTTGAATCAAATAGTTATTGATTTCTGAATCACTGACAGGCAAATAATTGTAGGGTATATTACCAACTATCAAGGCAAGATTTTGCACTTCCCCCAACATATTATAAGTATTAATAGAAGCTTTTATACCATTTTCATACCATTCCTCTGCATCACCATTTGTATAACCTTTCAATATAAATTCCGACATCATCAAACAAACCTCAGCATAAGAAATAAATACGTCAACATATTTTCCATCTATCCGTGGACCTCCGTAATTTTCGTCAACATTTTGAAGAAGCCTTTTATGGTATTTGGAAATCATATTGGCGTTTATTCCAGCCACGAGTGAATTATCGGCATAATTGTAATCCATTTGACCTATGGTGGGGTCCTGCCTGTATGGCGGCACACCTATATACCTGTATCCTAAAATAGCTTCACCTTCAGCAGTAGTATAAAGTACTTTATTGTCGTTTTCAGTATCTATTGCGGCAGGTATAGGAGTTCCGGTAGATTCATATATATCCAGCGTTCCCTCATGGTATCCATTGACCTGATAAAATATTCTCAACCTTGGGTCAAGAGTTTCTTTCATGTACTCAATAGTGGGTTTAGGAGCCCACATGGTACCTTTCCATTCAAAATCAGCTCCGCCCGTTCCTCTCCATTCCTCTGTTTGGGAAATGTCAAAAACAAACTGATCGTCTTCAGTCGCGAAACTACCATTCCCTGAAACAACAGAGGCAATTATGGATCTGGTTTTACTCTCATCCTGACTTTCGAACCGAGTGGCTATTCGCAATTTAACAGCATTGGCACATTTAATCCATTTATCCCAATCTGCTCCATAAAAGAAATCTATTCCGGAGAAATCATATTCTACCTCGAGGTTTTCATTCAATACACTTATGGCGTTATCTAATTCAGATAATAGTGTATTTAAAATCTCTTCCTGCGTATCATAATCAGGATTAGTCAAACCTTCTGATCTACCAAGGCTTGCCTCCGTATAGGGTATTCGCCCATATTGGTCAGTAATTTTAAGCGCAAAATAAGCCTGTAATATATCAGACACAGCCACCATCTTTTTACGGATTTCCTGTTCTTCCTCAGACAATAAACTTACTTGTCTTCTGAATTCAGAAAGGTGGTTGATAACGGATCCGTAAAATGTTCCATACCTTGAGCCATCCAGTAGGTTATCAACACCACCCGCATTTGATTCACCCTGAACGAGGTATTGTGCCCAGGTCATAGATTGATGGTTTTCATGGTACCATTCAGCACCTTTGTAAGTACCCATCTCTTTCATAGCATAAGTAAGCAGGTATTCACTAGGTGGTACCGCAACATTTGGATCTTGATTTATATCCTGAAAATCATTTGTACAACTCACAAAAATTCCCAGTGTGAGTAGTGTTATGAATATATTTTTACTTTTTTTCATCTTTATTAAAATTAAAAGTTTGCCTTAAAACCCAGAGTCATGGACGTAATATATGGTGCCGAATTCATTTGTAATGGATTGGCTGCCTAATTATTACTTATTGAAGGGTTGATATTATCAGGCATGGAATTATATATAAATGGAAGATCCCTCGCTGTTAATACAATTGAAGCATTTTGCATTTTCAATCTGTTCGATAAGGTAGATGGCAATTGATAGGCCAAAGAAACTTCTCTAAGAGCAACCCACTTTTGTGTATAAACACCGGTTATTGGCGTACCTGTACTGGCAGATGTCCATCTATAGATATACCCTGACCAATGCGTTGGTTCGACCAATCCCTGGGTATATGCTTCTTCATAGGTCATTCCCCCAACATCAACAGATGTCCTGTTATCGGCGGGACCCCTTGTGACGGCTGTTCCATCGGGGAACACACCATGAGGTATATAACCATCTTCATACTCCTTACCAAACTCATTCTGACCCTGACCATCACTCGTCCACACAATCCCACCTTGCGAGGCATCTCTGTTGGGCAATGAACTCTTAATAACACCCTGATGTAAGCCATAGCGAGCATCGGCAGAATAAATCTCTCCACCCCAGCGGATGTCAAAAAGAACCCCCAAACTGAATCCTTTGTATCTAAAGTTTGAGTTCACTCCACCAAACCAGTCAGATTGCATATTACCCATTACATGAAGTGAATCCAGGTTCTGGATACCAATAGGATAAGCTACTGACCATCCGTTTCGGGGACTCAAAATGGGAATACCATTGTTGGGATGATTGATATTATTCCCACCGCCATCAGTCGCCTGGTAAGGCTTGTACCCTTTTCGGGTTACAAGGTCTCCATAAACACCGCCGGCATAAGCATACGATGCTGTGGCAGCATTGGCATCCGAAGGATTTCCATATAAATTAAATTCTGTTACTCCGGGAACAAGTTCTAGGATTTTATCCTTGTTCCTGGTCCAGTTAAAACCTACGTTCCAAGACATATCCTGTCTGTCAATAATCGCTATATCCATCATGATTTCAATACCCTGGTTCTGGATATTTCCACCGTTTAATAGGATTGATTGGATTCCGCTTTCACTGGGAACACTCAAGGGTATAATTTGATCAATGGTATTGTCCTTGTAAAAATTGAAATCAAAATTTACCAGCCCTTCAAATAATAAAGCGTTAAAGCCCAATTCAATTGATTTCTTTTTCTCCGGTCTTATATTAGGTGACACGGCTGTTGAGTTTTCAAATCTATACATGGGTATATTGGAAGACCCTATCCCTGCAGGTACAAACCCGGTAGAAATTCTAAAAGGGTCTGTATCATTTCCCACCTCAGCATAAGATGCTCTCAACCTTAAGGAGGATATGGCAGACGGTAGCTTGACATCCTCACTAAGTACCCAAGACAAACTTTCGGAATGATAAAAGTAGGAAGGGTCACCTGATCCATCTGGATATACCAAGGCTGAAGACCAGTCGTTTCTGGCAGTTACATTTAAAAACAAACTGTTTGTGAAAGATGCCGTAGCAAATCCATAAAATGAATTAATCCTTTTCTCATAACTTGTGCCTCCTGAAACATTAGGATTAAGTCTGGAGTTTGTAATATTATAGAAGTCCCTCACAACAAATCCACCTCGAGTTCCCCAACCTGTTCCAATTGATTTTGTATTCCACGAATTTGCTCCACCAATTATATTTAAAGTTAGATCTGAATTCAATTCAACATCATACATTAGCTTTGCGTCGAAAGTTGATTGAAACTTCTCTTCGTTGCTCAGTGAATAGCTAGCATTGAGCCGGTCAGCACTTGTGGCAATACCTTTAGATTCTGTTGTAACGGTAAATTGGTTAATGTTACCTTCTACAGAAAAATTCAGGTTTTCCATTATGTTAAAGTCGATGTTGGCTTTTGCCAAAAGTGAACCTTCCGTTCTTCCGGAATAATCGTGATTCGTTCTCATCCATTTGGCACTATAATGAGTATAGTAGTAATTGCCATTACCTGTGGGATAAGGAACCCCACCATCTACATCTCTATAGTTATTTCTCCATTTATCCACATCGTAATTTCTGGCAAAACCGGTATGGAACCAATCAGAATTTGCACCGGGATTCACTGGATTTTCCGCTAATGACCGCGTATAATGAATTAATGCACCTACCGACAAACGATTATCAATTAACTCTTGACGGCCCTTAATACTCAATGACTTCTTATCAAAGTTATTTCTGGGTATAACTCCTTTTTCAGAGAAATTAGAAAATGACACCCTAAAAGAATTATTTTCTCCTGCTCCATCTAAGGAAATATTTGTATTGTTGATAATTCCGGCATCAAAAGTTTTTCTGTAATTATCGGGTTGTGCTACCCATCGGGCACGGCTACCGTCATAATCGAGGTATTCTTGTCCCTCAAACTTGGGTCCCCAACTCGCTGCGTGTTCTTCGTACTGATTGTATTGCATTGAAGGCAGGTTTGTAGTAATATCATAAAATGGAAATTGCCTCGTATCATGTTTGTCTTCACGGGGATAAGTATTTGGCCCGTTAGTATTAAAAGTAAACCAGCCGGCAGTTTGCCCCTGACCATATTGATCCTGAAAATCAACCTGATCTGAAATAAAACGGGTGCCCGTAGTTTGATTAAAACTTACGCCAATACCTTTCTTTTTTCTGCCAGATTTTGTTGTAACAATAATAACTCCGTTAATGGCTCTTGAGCCATAAAGTGCAGAAGCCGCCGCTCCTTTCAGAATAGTGACAGATTCAAAATCATCAGGATTGAGGTTTTTTAATTGATTACCCCAGTCAGCCCCACCTGTTCCACTTATTTCGTTGTCCATTATAACATTGTCTACAACAAATATCGGTTGCGTATTTTGGCCGAAAGTGGAATTCCCTCTAATTGTAATTCTTGATCCGCCAAATGTGCCGCCTGATGTTGTGCTTATTTGTACCCCTGCGGTTTTTCCCTGCAAGGTACTTACGGGATTTACCAAAGTTGCTCGGGCCAGTTCTTCTCCATCTATAGTAGAAACAGCATAACCTATGGTTTTGTCTTCTCTTTCAATACCCATGGCAGTTACAACAACCCCTTCAAGAGATTTGACATCGGGTTCCATTGAAACATCAACAACTGATTTACTCAATACGGATATTTCTTGCTTTTCATAACCAACGAAAGTAAATATTAAGGCAGCAGAATTGCTCTCAACATTTAACCTATAGGAACCATCCAATTCTGTAATAGTCCCATTGGAAGTTCCCTTAATAAGAATACTTACCCCAGGTAATCCATTTCCGTTTTCATCAGAAACTATCCCCGATACAATATTTGTATTCTGAAAGGCCATTTCAGAAACAGACGAGAGGTAAGCTCTTGCTTCCCCCGAAAAAGAACCCAATGACATAATGCTCATCAAAATAAGACTTAATGAGCATCGTGTTATTAAGGTCTTTAGTTTAGTACAGATTGATTTCATAAAAGTTAAAATTTAATTAAATAATTATTTTTTTAATTGAATATATATAAACTTATTTTTATTGACACTACAAATTATATAAAAATCTACTTTTTTTCTAATTTAATTACTTACTAATCTTGTTTTGTAATTATTGTAAAAAATAAACTTTCCAATCCGTCTGATTCAGTGTATAATTGTAATCTCTGTTCCTATCTGGTAAATTTTAAACAACAAGACATTTTTTGTTAATAAGCAATAGTGGCCTCAGGTAAAGGTTCTCCATTGGTGTCTGTAATTTTCCCTGAAATCCTTTTTTCGAATTTGCCTGATTCAAAATTGGAATCCTCACACATTTGAGGTTTGCTAGATAAAGCTGTGGAAAAAGTGGATCCCGCCAATAGAAAATGAATCCTTAAAAAAATATTCCCACAGCCTAAATTCGGTTTTCCGGGATATTTGAAACCCGTAACACGAATCTCCGGAAAGTAAACCTTTTACAATTGTTGTTTCGATCTTACTTCAATGTATTGATCTCCCAAATTCATCAATATTTAATTTCTGAAAAGATAACCTTTGACTGAATTAACCGGTCAATCATTTTTTGTGATCCAAATTCGAAGAATATAAAAAGCTGCAAAAAAGCATGGCATCTAGGAATCGAGCCTAGCCCTTGAAATATTGAGAAGGATGCCCAAGCCAGTTGTTTTGCTACTATGCTTTTCTCTTTTACGGAATTTAAAATTCCCTTACACCTAGCTAAACTGATTACATATTATGAAACCCAGGCATCAAATCCGATCATCCCATGATTAGGGCAATCCGCTCATCCAGCGAATCGACGATGCTATATTTAACCTTGCCCAATATCATGGCCTTTGGTCGGTAATTGCGATCCAAAAGAGTTAAAATACCATTATTTTTGGTTAACATCGTTGAAGATTTAACTGGCATTTACCCCTACATTTACTAATCTCAAATAAACTCATTTGAATACCTTGGTTTATAAAATTTCAAAGCCGTACAGAATCCATTTCAGAATCCGGAAGCCGGGAGTAGTCGCTCCCATTCTGGTAGTATTGTTGCTCTTTTTTTCATTTACAGCCTGTAAACCACCGGAGGATAAATCGGTAACTCGGCTTTCAGAGGAGGAGTTTCTTAATCCACCTAATGAAAACAGACCCCTTGCATTATGGACATGGCTCAACGGATACGTGGATACCACCCAAATGGTGTATGAATTGGAACAAATGAAAGACAAGGGAATGAGGGGAGCCTTAATTTGGGATTTGGGAGCCCTAATGGATTCTGAAAAGCTCATTCCTGATGGCCCTGCCATGTTGGGTGAGGAATCCCTAAAATACTTTTCACAGGCCCTTACTACTGCTGAAGAACTGGACCTTGATCTCGGCTGGGTGGCGTCCAGCAGTTGGAATGCCGGTGGACCATGGGTACCCGAGGCAGATGCTTCCAGGGAGCTGACAAGTTCCAGCCAACTCGTAAAAGGTCCGTCCAAGCAAAAAATATTCATTTCACAACCGGAAAGTAAAAGAGAATCAGCTACTCAATTTCAATTGATCAGTGCACTGGCGGTACCCCACAAGGAAGATAAAACCATCGATTACAGCAATGATAAACTCATACCCCTGGATGAATTTATAAAAGACGGACAATATTTAGATTGGGAGGTGCCCGAAGGTAGCTGGGATATTCTTTCCTTTTTTATAAGCAATACCGGCCAACAATTGGTGGTTCCCAGCCCCAACTCCAGCGGATTAATTATCGACCACCTGAGCAAATCCGCAACAAAAAACTATTTCGATAGTATTTTCCAAAGGCTCGCAACCATTCAGACGTCCGATCGGCACTTAAAATTTTTCATGCTCGATAGCTATGAGGTGTGGCCGGCAACAGACTGGACGCCATCCTTTGTGGAAGCCTTCCGGTTGAAATACGACTACGATCCCCTGCCCTACCTACCCTTGCTACAAGGGTATACCAGTCAGGATGCACAACTGGCTGAGCGCTTTTTGGGAGACTACCGCCGGCTCGTAAGCGATATGATGATTGAAAACCACTTTGGACAGTCGGTAGAGATCGCAGAAAAGCATGGTGTGGAAATGGTGGTGGAGGCCGGACATGGAGGTCATCCGCGCGTAGATCCACTGAAGGCTTTGGGCAACTCACATATTCCCATGGGAGAGTTTTGGAACCGGCAGCGGCATTGGGTAACCAAAGAAGCTGCCAGTGCCGCGCATATTTACGGGAAGAAAGTAGTGGCTGCCGAATCACTCACCGGTTGGAATCACTGGCAACACGGGCCTACTGACTTTAAGCAGCTTATTGATATTGCCTTCTGCGAGGGACTGAATCAAATCGTCTTTCATACCTTTTCTCATAATCCGGCAATAGCTGGCAAGCCCGGATTTGTGTACCACGCGGGTGAGCATATCAATGTCAATGCCACCTGGTGGGAAATGGCACGGCCTTTTATGGATTATATAGCAAGAAGCTCCTATATGTTGCGGCAAGGGAATTATGTAGCAGACGTTCTTTTGTATTATGGTGACGATGCGCCTAACCTGGTTCCGCCCAGACGAATGGACCCCAATTACACACCGGATATGCCAGGTATATTTCCATCCTATTTTTATGACGAAAGTAAGTGTCCGCACTGCGGAAGACCCAAACCGATCAATCCCGGCAATTTACCAGGTTACCAATACGATTATATTAATGAAGATGTGATAACCACCACATTGGGAACTGAAAATGGTAATCTGGTACTGCCACATGGACAATCGTACAAAGTATTGGTACTTCCTGATCGGGTGGACATATCTTTGGAGGTGTTAAAACGTCTTGAAAAACTGGTTTTCAATGGAGCAGTAGTTATTGGCAGAAAACCTGAAAGAACTACCTCCCTGAAAGGGTATCCGGAATGTGACGAAGAAGTAATAAAATTAGCTGATCAAATATGGGGTAAAAGTGATGGAGAAAAGGTGTTTTCAAATAAATATGGGAAGGGTACCGTTTATTGGGGAAAATCAGTACATGAGGTATTGGAGGAAATTGCTATTCACCCCGATTTCGAAGTGAAGGGTGTAGATAACCACGACCTGCATATTGACTATGTTCATAGGCAAACAGAAAATGAAGACATCTATTTCGTATCAAACAGCAGCCATAAGCAAGAAAATATAACAGGCGTTTTCAGAGTCGATGCAAACCTAAAACCAGAATTATGGGATGCTGAATCAGGTTTGATTCAAAGAGACGTAAAATTTTCAAAGGTAAAAAACGGCTTACAGCTTGAAATGATCCTGGATCCCCTTTCTTCAAGGTTTATCGTTTTTCGAAAAAATACTACGGGAGTAGATGATGCCGGCTTGTATTCTGATTTACAATCCGGATATCAGGAAAAACAAACGGGAGAAGAAACCCAACATTCAATGGATATTTCAACCCACTGGGAAATTAGTTTTAACCCCGACATGGGTGGGCCTGAGTCACTTCATCTGGACAAACTTATCAGTTGGTCAGATCTGAAGGAAGAAGGAGTTCAATATTATTCCGGTACGGCAACTTATTCGCGGGATTTTACAGTAGGTGAAGAAAGGTTATCTTCGGAAGTAGAGGCATTTGTAAGCTTTGAGGACGTTCAGGAGATGGCGCAGGTTTATGTAAATGGAAATGATTGTGGAGTTGTCTGGGTTCCTCCTTATAGAACTCGAATTACCCCCTATTTGAAGAAGGGAAAGAATACCATCACCGTGAAGGTCGTCAATAACTGGAATAACCGAATTGTGGGGGATGCAAGGAATGGGGATAAAAATCCCTATACCCTAACAAATGCCAAAACAAAATTTAGTAAAGATACCCCCCTATTGTCATCCGGATTGATGGGGAAATCACAGATACGATTCTTTAATAAATGATAGCCTAATGAAAATCCGCATTTACCTTAAAATTATATTTACGCTTCTTGTTTCAAGTTTTCTTTTCGCTTCCTGCCAGGAAAAGGAAGTTGAGCAGCCGCCCAATATCATTTATATTTTGGCCGATCAATGGCGGGCATCTGCCTTCGGTTATGCTGGAGATCCCAATGTAAATACCCCCAATCTTGACAGGTTGGCTCAGGAAAGCATCATTTTCAAAAATGCAGTTTCGGTAATGCCTGTTTGCACGCCTTATCGTGCGGCTCTAATGACGGGAAAATATCCTACCTCTACCGGTATGTTTATGAACGACCTTTACCTGCCTTTAACCGAATACGGCCTGGGGGACGTGCTGGCGGACCGTGGATATACCACTGCCTATATTGGTAAATGGCATTTGGACGGTCATGGTAGGCATGCTTATATTCCTCCGAACAGGCGCAGAGGGTTTGCGTATTGGAAAGCAGCAGAATGCGACCATGATTACAACCAATCCCATTATTATACGGGCAACTCAGATAAAAAGCAATTTTGGGATGGCTACGATGTATATGCACAAACCAAAGACGCACAACAATACATGGCCGAACAGGTTGGAAAAGAGAAACCTTTTGCTTTGTTCTTATCCTATGGTACACCTCATTTTCCTTATCCTGCAGCACCCGAAGATCTAAGACAAAATTATCCCTTAGAGGAAATTGTCCTTCCTGAAAACGTGCCTGAATCCATGGTGAATGCAGTGAAAAAAGAAGCTCAGGGGTACTATGCCCACTGTGAGGCCTTGGACCAAAGTATTGGAGAATTGCTGGCCAGCCTGGATGAGTTAGGAATCAGTGATAACACGCTTATAGTATTTACTTCTGATCATGGAGAAATGC
>Ga0222651_1000283_pt1 | contig 36494 bp, 29 predicted proteins | sample AntAcemetagen369_FD_179855 | JGI IMG/M metagenome (GOLD analysis project Ga0222651, IMG submission 179855) | Saline water microbial communities from Ace Lake, Antarctica - #369 | ecosystem: Environmental > Aquatic > Non-marine Saline and Alkaline > Saline | place: Antarctica: Ace Lake...
ATGCGCTTAACCGGGGTTTCAATTCCAGTATGGTGCGATTAAGGGTAATCTTCATCTTCATCGTCCTGATCTTCATCTAAGTTTCAATTCCAGTATGGTGCGATTAAGGGACCCGGCCCCTGGATCAGCTAATCACCCTTATGTGTTTCAATTCCAGTATGGTGCGATTAAGGGAGTAGTCATATCCATAATCTTTACCGTTCATGTGACGTTTCAATTCCAGTATGGTGCGATTAAGGGTTAAAGATGGTGGTTTTAGGAACATAGTAATTGAAGTTTCAATTCCAGTATGGTGCGATTAAGGGAAGAACCTAAAATCGCTTTCTACTAAGGTAGTCCCGTTTCAATTCCAGTATGGTGCGATTAAGGGGGGCAACTAACTGAATTTTCAGAGCCTCTTTGGTTAGTTTCAATTCCAGTATGGTGCGATTAAGGGAAAACCAAATATAAGCACACTTCTATCAACATCCCCGTTTCAATTCCAGTATGGTGCGATTAAGGGTCACTATGATAAGCTACCCGTCCAAGCGCACAGAAAGTTTCAATTCCAGTATGGTGCGATTAAGGGGAAGGTACATTTACACCAACCTACATCCAAAACTTAGTTTCAATTCCAGTATGGTGCGATTAAGGGCCGCCGGAATTTTTGAGCAAATGTGCTTAAAAATCCAACAAACGGCTGTTTTATATTGTAAATATAACAATAAAATCGTCGACCCCTAATAACGGGATTATGGCCGAGAGTCGACAACCTTGTAAATGCTTGGTTTTTAATGGGTTTTAGATGAGTATGAAGTGATTGCTTCAATTGAGGCAGTGTTTTATTCCAGACTGACAATAGATAACCGCTAAATAAAGGTGTCCAAATTGTTTTTTTCCTTTCCAATGACTTCCTTTTGAAGCCATTTTTCTTCCCTACTCTTAAATATAATCAGACTGTCTTCATCCTTATTCATGATTATTTTGGCTTTACTTTTTAGCTCTTTTAATTTTACTTCTGAAAGCTCGCCTTCGAACACAGAATTCTGTATCCAGTTTAAGTATTGGCGGCATAGTTTAAGCATTTTCACAACCCTTCTTTTACCGATATCATATACCAATATTACATACATAAGATTTAAATATAAAAGGTTACCACCATATTTTAAAGGGCTGGTATTGGTCCATGCCCAATAGGTGCTTGCTCAATTTATAACATTCAAGTTTGACCAGGTGCTTGTAACTTACTTGTTTTTTTAAAATTCTGTGCATGATTGTTTCGTTTAACCTTTCCTCAAAAGCCCTAACAAAAGCCTTTTTGCCACTTTCTTTCAATATGACCCGATTGACCTGAATATCAAAATCCTTAGACTGTACCTCCTTTTTGTTTAACACCCTAAATATGGTTCTGTCGACCAAAATAGGTTTAAATATTTCCGCAATATCCAAGGCCAAAGAAAAACGCCTGTAACCAGGCTCATGAAGAAAACTAATGGTAGGGTTTAATTGGGTATGGTAAATCTGATCCAGACAGAGCGTATAGCACATCATATTACCAAACGAGACCAAGGCATTTACTTCATTTAGTGGAGGTTGCTTGCTTCTTCCTTCCATGGCATGCTCATTCAATATTGTATCAAATGCAGCATAATACGTTTGCCTGATATTTCCTTCCAGCCCCATCAATGAAGGGATGTCATGTGCCTTCGAAATGCTTTCTGAAAAAGCAGTGATTTTTTCCAAGGGGTAATCCAGCGCTTTCCCACGATTATGGTAATATTTTAAGTTTTTAAGAATATTAAACGCCGCCCCATCTATAAATTGGCTGGCGATGTACAACCGCTTCTTAGCTGATAAGTAGTACTTGGTTTGTTCGATTTGCATTTTACCAGCCAATAAATACTCCTTGGCTTGAAAACTCCCAGTATAGTGTTCGTAGTAATCAAAGAAATGGACATTTATACCTGCCTTACCCAGAAAGTTATACAAGGCAGAATTGGCATCAAGGCTCCCAAAACAATAAAGGCCTGAGACACCTTCTACGGGAATGTACTTTGGAGTCCCTTCCTTACCCGATTCATCTACCGGGGTAAATTTCAAGGTATTGTCTTTACGGCTCATGCGGCCGGGGTTGAAGAGGTAGTATGTTTTTTTCATGGCTTGATTTGGGGATCTGGTGATCTGGTGATCTGGGGATCTGGTGATCTGGTGATTTTGTGATCTGGTGATCTGGTGATCTGGTGATTTTGTGATCTAGTGATCTCCATCACTCCATCACCCCATCACCGATCACCGATCACTCCATCATCCTTTAATTTTCTTTTTATACGCAGCCATTACCTTTAAAATTTCTTCTGATTCTTGGTAGCAATCTTCCATCTCCTCTTTGGAAATAAACCCTGCATCTGTAAGCATTTCTATCTAGAACAAGGTTTCATCTGCTTCTTCTACGACTATGCAAAGTTTGGAGAAACGTTCCCTTTCGGACCTGGCCCTGCAGACTGCTCTGAAATTGGCAGCAGTAGAGGTCACTGATCTAATCAATTGCTTTCTTAATATACCTAATGCATCACTGTACCTAAGCTCTCCCACTAAGTTTATTACCTGCAGTGCCAAACCTTTGGTTCGGTTCCTGAATAGCTCATTAAATTCTTCCTGTTTCATAAAAACCCAATCCTTATTGTTCCCGCATTACTTTATCACTCCATCACCCGATCACTTTATCCCCATCACTCTCCTGCATAACAGAGGTCATGGTAACTACAACTTTTGCAGATTTTTGAATGAATTACAGGTGGACATATTTTAGATTCTTTTAACTGGACTATTTCCAATAGTAAATTTTCTAAATAAGTTATTTCTTTTGTTTCCAAAATTACAATGTCGGTTTGACGTAAAAGGGGATACTCCAAAATAGCAGTTGAGTTTTTAATTCCATTCAATTCCAATAACCATAGATAAAATTTAACCTGCCATTCATGAGCGCTTTCAACTTTATTGCTACGTTTGATTTCATGTACGACTCTTTTATCAGCATCGTAATAATCGATTTTACCTGTTAGATAAACAGGGTTTTCGATAAAATTCCCATTTGATAAAACGTAGGTTAATTCTAGCTCTGAGTGTTTTCCGGCTCTATGTGAATAGCTAGTTTCATGAAGATGTTTGCCGTCATATACGATATCGCTGGTCTGTTCCATATTGATGCCATTTGCATGAAGCCAGCATTCTCTTTTGCAGATATGGTAAAGGTTGACAAGTGTGGCGTTGATTTGCATGAGATTAGTCTTCGAATTGTAAAACGACGTCCTTTTTTTTCATTTCCTTATGAAAATTTAAAAAAGCATCTATTCCGCCAAACCAGGAAAGCCCTTCTTGTTTGGCCAGTTTGGTGGGCTTTGCCATCAAATAAGTATGCCAGCTGCTGTGCGGCCATTCTGCTGGATCCTTCACAAACTCATGGTGTACTGGATTGTTATGGATATAGGCGATCAGGGCAGTGAAATAGCTGTCCGTACTTATAAGCTTTCGGTGAAAGCGGGGAATAAAGAGGTTGCCTTTTCGGTTGAACATTTTGTTGAAGGCTTGGCTGTACCCGTTGAAGAGATTGGAGAATTGTCTGCTGAGGAAAAGATTTACCCCTTCAAGGGTTTCAAACCCTTGAAGGGGTGGTATTACAGCTTTCAACTCTTCCACACTCCGAAACCTTACCATCAGATGCAAGTGATTGGGCATAAGGCAATAGGCGAAGGTGTCTGCGATAGGGTAGATGTATTTCGTGTATTTCTCGAGAAAATAGCGGTAATTTTCTGCCGACCGGAAGAGATTCTCGCTCCCACTAGCGTGAGTCCAGATGTGGTAGGTCTGCTCAGGTTCAAGAGGTATTCGTGGATCGGGCATGTTTTGCGTCTGTTTTTTTAGCCCTTCAAGGGTTCAAAACCCTTGAAGGGCTGGTTACTATTTAAATAAATATCAGTTCGCTAAACTTATGATCCAGTAATCCTTTTTCATAGTCATATACCTCCAGGTGGCTGACCAGGTAGAGATAACCGTATTCTATTCTGTTGCCTCCCTGTATCAATTTATTGACTAATTTCGATTCGGAAAAAAGCGAAAAGGTGTACATAGACATGATGGATTGCAGCATTTTCAAATTCCTTTTTCTATCTGTGAAGTTTCCGGATCGGTCGACGATCAATTGTCGGTACAGGTCAAACACGTCTTCTCCCAAAAGGCAATCGCCCTGAGGATATATCCCTAGAGTATTCAAAAAAGAAAGTTGCTGCTGGGTAAAAACCTCTTCAAAACCGTCTTTTATCAATATTGCCATTGGAACAAACACACTCGTATTCGACTGATCGATCAGTGTAAATTCGGTGTCTATTTTTGGGAAATTTAGTTTACCGATCAATTGCTCCCTATAATCCGTTCCTGTGCCAGCCAGTCCCTTTTCCTGATTGGTCTGATTCAGCCATCCTTTTACCTTTTCATAAAGAATGTCAAACCGCTTGGTGCGCAGGATTTCGAAATATTCCTTTTCCAAACTGATCCGGGTTTCTTTAAACCTTCTGTCCTTGCCATAGATCACGCTTGCATCATCCAGATCAAAAAGATAAACGGTGCAGCCTTCCTTTTGTACATTTCTGTTGACTCGGCCGGCCAGCTGCTCTTCTGAGTCGATGATAGAACGGTTTTTAAAGCCCAGATCCATATCAATATCCACTCCGGCTTCCACCACCTGCGTCGTGATCAATAAGACATTCTGTGGTTGTTTGCTTTTGGCTTTTAGCTTGCGGATGATGTCTTTACGCTTGGGTTCCAGAATAGTCCCACTCAGCACATATATTGCATATCCATTAAATAATTTCTCCGCAACCTCAGCAAATTCAGTGGCCGAATTTTTGAAAATAAACTCCACAATAATCTTAGCTTGTCCATTTTTTGCCCTAAAGGACTCTGATTTTTCAAGGATTTCCTCAGCTAGCCAATCAAGATAAGCTTTTCTTTCATCTTTTTTGGGCTGTTTTCTGATCAAAAGCTCGTCACTGAAACTAACCCGGTCAGCAAAGTTGGCATTTGTGAAAAACCGCTCAATCGCATCTGGTAGCAAGTAGCAAAAATCAGCCTCTGCCAGGGTGCCGATCTTAGGCAGGGTTGCCGACATCACAATGAAACGGATGTTGAAAGCTTCCGCATAAGATTTAAGGAGATAGGCCATTTTATCCCATAATTCCGGATTATACGCCTGAACTTCGTCGATGATTACTACGCTATTGGCCAGTCGGTGCATCAGGTAGATGCTGGATTTGTGATCTGCTTTCAGGATATCGAAAAAGCGAATATGACTTAGAAATGTATAAGGATAGTTGACGAATTGATTATGAATGTCATCCAGCCGCTCTTCTCCATACAGGCCATCTTTTATTTCCTCCTCCGTGGCTTTTTGCTTCCAGGCAGCTCTCCCGTGTAGTTCAATCCATTCTTCTTCCGTCAAGCCCAGCGTTTCCCCGGCTGATTGTAATGTTTGAGTAGCCAACGTGGTAAAAGGAAAGACATAAAATACTTTGTTCAATTCCGGGTTGGCCTGTAGCAGCTCCATGGTAGCTATAAAAGCCATGTTGGTTTTCCCCCCTCCAGTGGGCGCTTCGATATAAAATAAACGGTTTGCTGCATTTGCGCGGATCTTGGTAATAACCTCTGCAGCCATATGGGATCGTAAATTATTTAAATTATCTGGGGATTTTTGCCTGTATGATTCCAGGGTCTTAAAAGCAAAATCTTGATGAAGCTGATAAAGTATTTTATTATGTAAGTGTGTTTGCTGAAGAGCAGAGAATTGCCTGTCCCGTTGGGCAGCAGTCAGCACTCCAAAAGCATCATACGGTTCGCTCCACTTATTGCAATAATGGGAGGTGGCATAATAATCTGCAGCGGTGAGCAAGGAAAAATTCAACCGGATAAGAGCAAACCATTCAAAGTCTAGTTTTGAATAGTGGAGGTTGAATTTTCGTAAATCTTGAATCCCTGCAACCAATTGCGGATGAACGGTTTTGTAGAAGCAGTTTATATAGTTCTCTAATCCTTTGCAAAGGTCACTACTGAGCTTTTCAAACGATTTTTCGGCAGACAAATCATCCAGGTTTGGATGGTGGTGCCGCATGATCGTGTGAGCAAGGGCAAAGGTGAACGAAATGACCTTTTGCTGGTTTTTAAGACTCTCGTTTCCTAATAACTCAATCCCCTCGGATAGCTGATGAACCAAAAAGAGGAAGGCACTGAGGACCGAATGCTGCGATTCAATACCGTTTTTGACATTATGAGGAAAATGCTCCACATTTCCCAGCTTTCGCTGAAAGTTCTCGTTCACCTTCCCGAAATCATGGTACAGGATAGCCTGCCAAAAGATTTTTTTGGCAAATTCAGCGAGGGTTTTGGAATCATTACAAAGCTTCATTAGCAACTGGTCAATAATGGGTTCTAACCCATGGACCTCCACCAATTTCTGAAAGTAGTGGGTTACCAACCGCATATGCTCACCCAGTGTTTCGTCCGGAGTGTGGGCCAGGTAATGATCCGGATTTTTCAACAAAGTAGCGACCTGTTCCTTTGCCATCAGTTCCTTGAATGTCTTCATGGTCAGTTAAGTTGGACTACTTGATTTCCATGCAAACTATACAAATTATCCAGTCGGTAATCTGCCGAAAACTTTGCGTTGGAATAGACAAAAGGAGCCATTTGATACTGATATTCCTTTCCACGCTTTTTCATTTCAAACTCTTGGAAGCCAACAGGGAGACGCTCGAAGTAGAAAAAAGCATCTGAATGTGTTGCAAACAGCGCAGCAAACCCAAGTGGACTACTTCCTGTTTCCTGGGTTCTGCTGCTTTCTCCCTCCTTTTTACAGAATAGGGTGGCAACGTGATAATCCTGATTGAAGGCAAAAGGATCCAGAACATATTCTTGAAAGCTCTCAGGTTTCCACCATATCGGAAATTCATTTTTCCCAAGGTAAGGTATGTATTCTGCTTGCCCCTCTTTCAGTGAATGGTACAAAGGGTGCTCATCGCTAAGGATAACAAAAACCCTATAGGATGGCCTTATCAAGGTGTTTTCATATGCGATGAAGTTCCCGTCTTTATTGGCATATCCGACAGTATTGGTGTATACGATCGTGGTCTTGGGGAAATTTCCACATTCATCCCGCAAGGGGGCTATTCCTATCTTTAGGTTTTGAAGCTGCAGATAATATGCCGGAAGAACACCCCGTTTCTGGTATCCTTCCATCCCCAGGATTGCACCAAAAATACCGAGTAAGCTCGGCTTGTGCAGCATATTGTAGCTCATTGCAATGCCGTTATTGGTATCGGGTTTCCGCAAAAAGCCAAAGTCTGCCTCTAAGTCTATGGATACTAATCTTTCCATAAATCAAAGATCAATTTCTATTGCTCCCTCTGGCAAATTGCTTACGGAGGAAATGATTTTGTTGTAATAGACCTCGATTTTTTCTACTTCGGATTTCACATGGTCTTGGCCAAGTAGGTTTTTTATTTTTTCAAGATCTATTTCGCGCTTATCTGTGTCTTGTACCTTGATGAGCTCTGTGAAAGATGGGAGAACCATTTTGGATCCTTCTTTTAGCTCAACCCATAGCAACAATTCATTATCGGTACCTGCTTTGGCGGAAGAATCATAATAAGTGGCTCCTCGTCTAAGTCCCAGTTTCAATTTCTCAATGTCACCGTCTGAAAGGTAGTTGTCTGTACCTGATAGTTCAGTCAGTGTTTCGAGATTCTTTGGATTTACAGATATCCCATGCACATAGTGACCTTCGCGGAGTTTGGACTGGGATCCCAAGGTAGTCATAGCCGAATCTTCTTTGCCTTCTGCAGAGTTTCGGAAAGGAGACATGATTTGCTCTGAATAGATTTCTCCTCTTACAAACTGATTTAAACCATGGGTGATTTGTGTAGGACCATGAAGGGATAGGTTAGTAGAACCGGCGTAAGTACCACCAAATAGGCGTATATCAAGGCTTTTTAATAAATTACCAAGCATCTCACGCTTTTTTGAAGCCTCTTTCTCTACTCCTTTACCTTCACCTTTGGGTATCTCACCAAAATAATTAACATAAGTCTCATCAAGTGATCTTGGGTTGAGTGTATTTTCTTTGAATGTCTTATAGAAGAAAACCTTATCCTCAGTCTCATGTCTGAGATAGTTTCTGACCAAATATTTCAATGCCTTATCGGTGGCATAAATACGGCCATCAGGTAATGTTCTTGGTTGATGGGTAAAGTCCGCATTGTAATTGGAGTTGATGCTTTTGATCACAACAGCTCCGTAAGCTCTTTTGTTGAATTTGCTCATGGTAAGAAAGTTTTAGGATGAAGAATCAGATTTTTTGGTGTAAAGAATATTGGGGCAGAAATAGCCTGCCAAAAGGATAGGCCGCAACTGCTGCAATCCCTGCGTGGGTTCATATGCTAGCACTTCTCCAGCCAGTTTATTAAATCGTTTGTAGTCAAACCCAATTGCGTGTTTGTATTTTAGCAAGATACTTGCTATGGCCTCGTTAAAATGCGCATGATTGGTTTTTTGAAGGAAGGGTTCCAATACAGCATGGGTACGGTCTCCAGCTTCACTTTTAGAAAGTAAAAAGTAAATCAACTGCCCCGCCCCAAAGGCATAGGCTTCATCCGTGGCAAAATGGGTATCAGCCCCATCTACCACATGGGCGATTTCGGATTTGTGTTCTTCGATTTTACTAGGCATAGAAATAGGGTTGTTGTTTTTGTCAAAATGGGAATAAAGGCTGAAGTAAATATTCAGCTTGGATTTAATGGCATATTCTTTACTACTTTCTTGGTTACGGATATCATCCATGATTCCTGTCATGCAGATGTCTTCAAACTGCTGCCTTCCGATACTTGTGCGCATGGACTTATAGATAAAATCATAAATAGTCTTGCGGTATTTCAGCAAAAGGGTGAAAAGTGCCGCCCGATAGTATTTGGGATCCATTTCGTCAAAATAGCGCATGGACACCGTTCCTTTCTTGTCGTCCACTTTGATTAGCATGTTATTGAAAAGTTCCCTGATGACAATTCTTTCAAAATCAAAGACAGATTTTAGCCGAATGGAAGGTTTCGATGATTTATCCTTGTCTCTGATTTCGGTTACATTCTCTATTTTCCAAAATACAGGTTCACCATCAGCATCTTTTTCTTCACTAAGGTGGTACCTAAACTTACTCACATAGTCGAAATCCTGAATGAAACCACCCGAAAAGTAAAGCAGGTAATAGTTTCCCAAGTCCTTTTGCCTTTTCCATAATTCACTGATAATCTCTCGGTGAGATATTTGCTTATCTACTGACCTGTGGTAAAGGTTGATTGTATCTTGGCTAAGCTCCGGTTGATCTATAAAAATGGGTACCGGATTGGGAAACAGTCTTTTGTTTGCATAAACCTGAAATTCCGATAAGGCCTTAGCTTCCGAAGCACTAATCCTAGAAGTAATGTCAAAAGAGGCCGTCTGATGAGTAAGAAAGGGTTTTTTACTATTGAACCCGTTGTAGAAATTACTCGTGCCCAGAATTTCTCCGTCTACTTCAATATTGTATTCAGCGGTATTGAAGAGCCCATCAGATAGATAAATATCCTGAAAACTGCGGTACTTCTCAATAGGCTCATCCCTGTAAAAAATAATATAGTGGCTTCCTTCCAATTCAGCATAATCGGGGTTTGCTTCCAGCAATTCATTCATTTCGTTTTTCAAGAAAAATTTGAATTGAACGGTTTTCTGCTTTTCGCTCTCATCCAGCTCAAACGTCTCTTCAAAGGTTTTGCCGAAATAAGTTTCAAAACGTTCAACCAAGTTGGGTTTTTCACCATCCTTAGGGTATTTTTCTCCGCCGATCCATGATTCTCGTTTGAAAGCGATACAATAAGGACTAGCCGAGTGCAGCCCTTTCATCGGCAGATCAAAACACTTGTTGGTGTTTATCATCCATGCGGCTTCCTGCTTAACTGCACAGGCTTTAAGGAAGTCAGAGGTTTCACCATGTTTTTTACCAAGATAGCGCTCATGATCCTTAATCTCTCCACGGCCATCTTCATTAAAATGAATTAGCAAATGGAGTCCTTCTTTAGGTTCTACCGCCCTTTCCTTAACTATTTTTGGAATATCTTTAACGAACTGAGTAATTTCTTTTATCATTTTCTATACCTTTTAAGAGGGCGGAATTATCGGCTTGAAATTGAGGGCGTTTAGGTGAAATATTTAATATATTAACTAATGGTTGTAATGGATAATCGCACTAAAGGATTATAATTTGTCTAATATATATATGTATATATATTATCAACTATAACTTTAATTAAACTATAATACTTCTCATATATTTGTACAAGACTTTAATTGGTCTGCCATCGAAGGATTTGAAAAAGTATTATTTTAATTAAATTAATCGTACCACGGTGGTAGTGCCCTGAAGAAAATCTTCAGGGCACTTTAAAATGTTAAACACCATGGATTTTAAACTCAATTTTAGCCTTCTCTCTGCTGTTCAACTTCAAAAGGAAGGAGTTAATTTTACTGAAATTATAGAAGTTTTTAACGGGGATGATTCTAAAACAGTCTGGCATAGTGTTTCAAACTTTGATAAAAATGAAATTAATTATTATTTGATAGGGTTCAGTTCAAAAAAAAGATTTCTTCAAGTTCATTTCAATGTCGGTAAAGAACCAGGAGAAGACACAATTTATTTCACTGGTGTAAGAGTGTCTGGTCTGGAAGAAATTAAAAATGATTTTTTCAAAATTCTTTAGACCTGATAATAGCGATTTCAGAATAAAAAAATTAACTTCATTTTTTAAATAGGAAATTGAGTGAATTTGACATTGAAACTGGTTGCAAGCTATGAATACGCAAAAAACTGTTTTTAACCCGTTTGAAGGAAGAGACCCAAATGAGGTTTGGGAGGAAATTAGAAAGAATTCTAAGCCTACTACTCGAATAAAAGCTTTAAAAGAGATTTCTTCCATAATAAAAAAAAACAGGAGTAAATAACAGGAGTAAATAATTGGTCATATACTTTTAGATTAGTTGATATATTCTACCTTACTTCACCCTCACACATCCAAAACCCTGACTACCCAAATGTCCAAATCCGGCGTAGTATCCTATTTCTTGTAGGGAAGGTGATAGCCTTAATTCAAATTCAAAAATGTATCCGATTAGCTTGGTTTGGTAAGGAGTGTTTTGTTTGATGGTAACACCATTTTGATAAACCTTGCCTAGTGACTTGAATTCAAAGTCAGGAATTTGCAAATCTACTGCTACCTCATCCTCTCTCTGGCTGGCATATGCTACTGTTTTGGAGCACAGGTTTCGAACCAATAGATTGCCAAATTCTTTATCGCTCGGCTGCAAATAATCTTCTCCTCCATCCGCTCTTTTTTGTCGGATAAATAGAGGTGATATGCTTCTATAGGTCATGACTTCTTTAAATTCGGGAGGAGTTAAACCATAGATGCCAGCCACAGCATAGGTCACTTGACTGAATTTGTCGCCTAATACAATGACTTGATCCATGAATAGACCCTTTATAAACTCCTCTGAGACCCTATCTACCAAAAAGCTTATTTCAAATGTAGCTTCCTTGCCAATATGATGTATTCTTCCAGACGCTCTGATCACTTTGTGCTTGTCAAAACTGAGTCTGGAAAAAGTGAATAAGCGGAATTTATTACCAAAGGCCAGGTATCCCTGCTGATGCAGAAAAGCACTAAAGGCACTATTGGCCCTGTCTATTGTTTTGTATATTAAGGAAGAAAGCTCATACTGATAATTGATTGGGAGCATTGCTTCCTGACTTTCTCTTGTTAAATTAATAGTAAATCTCATATAATTTAGGTGCGGTTCCCCTCCTGACCCCCATAAGCTTGCCGATCAGTAGGCTGATAATTGACCATGCGCCCTGAATTCTCGTAGGAATAAAGGTGATATGGCCTTAAAATTAGAAAATTTTAATGGTGTGATTTGGTAGGGATTCTAGCGGGTATGGAAAGGCAAAATCGAGAATATTATAGTATAAAGCAATACCGTGATCATGGTATTTTTTATACATTTAGTTGGTTTGTTTTTAAAAAATAGTTAACTTTTTAACTAAAATTTGCATTAATTATCTTCCGATCACCTATCACAGATCACTCCATCACCTATCAACAGATCACCTCTCACCCAATCACCAATCCTTCAAGGGTACAAAACCCTCAAAGGACAGGTGCCTCATTTATTAAGGCCTAATGATCGTGCCGTCAAATTTTCTAACGGTCCAATTGGAATTGGTATGCATGGGATATTTGGCTGCCAGCTTTTCGTTAATATCCACGCCCAGGCCTGGAGCTTCGTTTACCCACATATAGCCGTCCTTCATGGTGGGTGATCCCGGGAAAATTTCTCTGGAAAGGTCGGATATTCTAGCAGCTTCCTGGATGCCGAAATTCCAGATGGCCAGGTCTATGTGTGCATTGGCTGCATGGCCAACAGGTGAAACGTCACCCGGGCCATGCCAGGCGGTTTTGATTCCATAAAATTCACCCAGACGGGCAACCTTCATCGCAGGGGTGATGCCGCCAATCTGTGAGATATGGATTCGGATATAATCAAACAGCCGATTGGTCATAGGCTCTTTAAATTCATTGATATTGTTAAACAATTCCCCCATGGCTAGAGGAACCGTCGTGGCATTTCTCAATTCTTTGAACCATTCCATCTGTTCAGGAGAAAAGGGATCTTCTATGAAAAAGGGATGGTAAGGTTCCACACTTTTGACTACATTAATGGCATCAATGGGATCCAACCTTTCATGAATGTCGTGCAATAACTCTACTTCCTCACCACATTGTCTCCTTACAGTTTCAAAAAGCTTGGGCACATCCCGTCTGTATTTCCCCTGATCCATGTATTGGTCCGTATCAAGGGCAAAACCTTGCTTTTTAAAGTCCGGATCGCCGGATATTCCCGCACCTCCATAGCCTCCTTGCTGAATCCTTACATAGCGGTACCCTTCTTCCATAAAGGAAGACACCTGGTTGGCCGCTTCCTCGGGAGTGTTGCCACTTGCATGGGTGTAACATGGAATGGCAAACCTGCATTTACCACCTAGCAATTGGTACACAGGCATGTTGGCGCGCTTGCCTTTTATGTCCCACAATGCCTGATCAATCCCACTTATGGCGTTGTTGAGCACAGGACCATTGCGCCAGTAGGAGCTTACAAAAGCTGCCTGCCACATGTCTTCGATATTGTCAACATCCTTGCCTACACAAAAATCCTTAAGGTATTTTTCTATGGCGGTGATTACCGCAAAGGCCCTTTGGGTAAATGTGGCACAACCTAGTCCATAAAGTCCAGGTTCTGAGGTTTCTACTTTTATCACGATCAGATTTGATCCACTAGGTGCAAGCCCTATGGCTTTCACATTGGTGATTGTTAATGGGGGTAGGCCATTGAGGTAGGCTGGTTTTTCTTTTTCTGTTTCAGCCATGGCTTTAGGGTACACGCCCAGCATTCCTGCCATGGTTCCCAGTCCCAAACCTTTGAGCAAATTTCTTCTGGTGTTATTTTCCTTTACTTTCATTTTTTATTGACTATTTGATTAAATGATGATTTTTAGAATTGAGGGACCTGAAATGGTTTGGTTACCAATCTACTACAGACCCGTCCCTTGGGTCATAAGATTGGGGATTGGTCCAGTCGTGGCCTATTTTGTCCTGTATTGCATCCTCATCCAGCTCAATGCCCAGTCCCGGGCCCTCTGGAATGAGTACCGTGCCGTCAGTCTCAAGCTTAAAAGGGTTTTTCAGGTAACCTTCACCTAAAGTAACCTGTTCCTGTACCAGGAAATTGGGTATACTCGCAGCTAAATGTAGTCCGCAGGCCAAAGAAATAGGTCCCATTGGATTATGTGGAGCGATGGCCGCATAGTAAGCCTCGGCCATTCCGGCGATCAACCTTCCCTCGGTCAAGCCGCCAGCATGGCAAAGATCAGGCTGAAGGATGCTTGCGGCTCCTTTTTCTAATATTTCTCTGAAACCCCATTTGGTAAAAATTCTTTCTCCCGTAGCAATGGGCAAGTGGGTGCCTCTGGCGATGTCTGCCATCACATCCACGTTCTGTGCCTGGCAAGGCTCTTCGATGAACATTGGCTGGTATTGTTCCAATTCTTTGATCAGAAGTTTGGCAGTTTGGGGGGAAATAGCTCCATGGAAATCAATGCCAATGTCCATTTCCGGCCCGCCGGCTTCTCGAAGGGAAGCAAAATTGTCCGAGGCATATTGGATAAAAGCCGGGTTCTCTACTATTCTAGCAGGTTGTTTTTTTGCTACACCTGTTTTGATTACGGTAAAGCCTTCCTGCTTCCTTTTTTTCATGTCCTCAGCATTGGAGGCACGTCCGTAAATTCTTACCCTGTCTCGCGTTGGCCCTCCAAAAAGCTCATAGACAGGCACTCCTAGTAGCTTGCCTTTAATGTCCCAGAGGGCTTGATCTATTCCGCTGAGGGCGGAGGTAAGGATCGGCCCACCCCTGTAAAATGCATGTCTGTAAATGGCCTGCCAGTGGTGAACGACACGCCTTGGGTCCTTGCCAATGAGGTATGGTTCTAATTCTTTTATAGCAGTTTGTATGGTAAGTGCCCTGCCTTCCAGCAGTGGTTCGCCCAATCCTATAACGCCAGCATCTGTATGGATTTTGAGAAATATCCAGCGTGGTTTTACCAAAAAGGTTTCCAGTTTGGTGATTCTTACTTCTCCCGCCTTAAAGTTTGTCGGGGTAGGTTTTTCAGCATAAGAAGAAAGCGGAAGGAGTAAACTCGTTCCTGCCAGTCCAAGTACAGATTGGATGGCATTTCTTCTTGTCACTAGGCCTGTGGAAGGTTTTCGTATGACTTTTTTTTCAGTTTTTTTCATGGGTTATCTGGTTATTGTATATTTCTTGATTCCTCTTATGGGTTGCTCTTTTCTTGCGATTGGACATGCCGCTATTCATGCCGCTCTTGGTGTCGAGGGGTGGTAGATGACTTCTTTACATAACAAGCCAAGCTGTAGCCGTAAATTATGTATTAATAATAGGGAAGCTTTTAAAAAATCCAACATTGTTACTTTTTGCTATTTGGTGGTTAACTGGTACGCTTAAATAAAATTCTTTCTTTAGTGAATTTTAAGGCGTAAAATGAAAGTTAGAATTTAGTACACAAATTAAACTATTAAAAGCCTTCTGTAGAATAAGTTTAAGTTTTTTGAAAAAGTGAAGGGTACCTGCCTTTTTTTTGACAGGTACCATTCACTTTTAGGGTTGGTCCCACCAAACCCTTCGGTCCAGGTTATTGGGGCCTTGCCTGCTTATTGCTTCCTGCAGATTGGACCGGTTGACTACCGTTTCCGAATCAGGGTAGGGCATACTTCTAATAAAATTGCCAGTGATTTCAGACCCGGTGTAAGGGTTTGCTTCCAGGGTAGGGTAGCCACTTCTCCTGAAATTGGCAAATAATTCTGATCCATCCAGAAAAGAAGAAATCCAGTACTCGGTATTGATTTGTTCCAAAGCCATTTCATTTTCTAGCGGGTGGTTGGCGATATAAGTTGCCGCTGCCTGCTCTGAAACCGTAGCATCCAAATCATAAAAGGCCATTTGCTCCATATTTGCCTTGATTCCTTCTTCATAATAAGTTGCTGCACCACCTTGCACCCAGCCTCTTACAGCGGCCTCTGCAAGTAATAATTGGGTTTGGGAATAAGTGAGGAAAAACTGAGGGGAATCTACTTTCAGAACGGTGTAAATATTTGCTTGAGAATAATCCCAGAGGCTTACCACACCATTTTCAGCCAAAACACTATTGATGGATACATCATCATGGCCCATTGGCATGCCTATTTGTAGATCCGGATCCCGAGTTATTCTGCTTATTGTTTGACTTGGGCCATTGGTGGCCCCTACATGTCTAATGGCGATAGATTCCAGTCTTGGATCTTCATTGGTTTTAAGGTGATTTACAAATGGTTCGGTCAGGTAATAGTTTGCCTTCTCTCTTGCGCCCAAATGCACACCTATGTAATTGTTGAAGACAGAAGTATTGCGAAGCACAGCGTTTTCGGCATTGGAGGAAATTAGACCACCAGCCACTGCTTTTGTGACATAAGTTTCCGCTTTGGAGGGTGAAGCTTTGGTAAGCCGCATGGCAGCTCGTAGCATCAAAGAATAGCCGAATTTTTTCCATTTTAAAGGATCTCCACCATATAGTATTTCACTTGTAGAAGATGCTTTGTTGGGATCTAATCCGGCAGTGGCTTCTTCCAGTTCCTTCAGTAGGTCCACATAGATGGTTTCCTGACTGTCGTATTTTGGCGAAACTATTTGCTCTATGAAACCTTTGGCTCCTTCAAAATAAGGAATGTCTCCATAAGTATCTGTCAATACCATGTAAGCATAGGCCTTCCAGATCCTCGCTGAATGGTATAGATTGGTATTGTCTGGGTTTACCTTGCTTTTTTCTACTGCATCTACGGTGTTTTTCAATACATTTCTGTACGTATTTTGCCAGATTCGTTGTGAATTTGACAGGTTTAGCTGGTTATAGTTGGCACCGGCAAGGGAACTGCCAAACGGGGTAATAATTTGTTGCACAATGCCGAAGTTATAGGAGAGGTCTTGTAAGGAACTTCCACCGTCCCTGTAGCGCATGTCCAGGATTCCCTGGTTGAGTAAAAACAGCGGATTTAAAGTAGTAGGATCAACTAGATTGGTATTGATTTCGTCAAATTTCTCATCACAACTGAAAAATCCTACAGCCAGTACCAGGCTCAAAAGGTATTTTGTTAGCTTTTTCATGGTTTTAAAATTTTACGTTTAGGTTAAATCCCAGACTTCTTGTAGGGGGTAAGGAAGGCCAGAAATCCATGCCATTGGCATTGTCAGAGGTCACAGAAACATTCTCAGGATCCATGTTTTGGGTCCATTTTTTCAGGATTAGTACATTGTTCGCTACCCCACTTAAGCGCAGTTTCTTGATGAACAGTTTGTCTGGCAGGTGTTTGCTGAAATCATAACTCAGGGAAACCTGACGGAGCTTCCAAAAGCCGGCATTGCTAACCCAGTCCTCGTTAATTCCCAAGACGTTGGTAGTTTCATAAAAAGGCTGGATCAACGATCTTGTCGTATTTATTTCACCGTTAGGATTAACCCCATCACCTATCACATAGCCCTGGTCTCTGCCATTAAGGGTATTTTTGTGTAAGCCATGCCGGAGGAAATTTTGATTTCTACCTGCAATTATCTTGTGCCCCAGTTTGAAGTCAATAAGGGCATACAGGCTTAATCCTTTATAGGTAAAGGTGTTGGATACTCCGCCAAAGTATTTAGGCAAAACGGAGCCCATGTTTTGTGGTTCATCATTTCTAAGCGGGCGACCGCTATTTTCATCAAAAACCATTCTGCCCTGGTCATCCCTCAGATAGGTAAAAGTGTAAAGTTGACCGATCGGCTTACCTACCACTTGGCGAAGGATCCTACCCCCACCCGAGCTTACGGTGATCATTGTGTCTGCCTCAGATACACCTAGTTGTAAAACTTCAGAAGTATTATAAGTAGCGTTGACACTTGCGTCCCAACGGAAGTTGTTGGTACGGACAGGCGAGCCTGATACTAGGAATTCCAGCCCCTTATTCATGCTTCGGCCTATATTTACCAATTGATTGGTGAAACTTGAGGCGTCGGAAATCTGTGTGGCAAGAATTTGATCGTTAGTAATCTTTCGGTAATAGGCAAAATCCAGGTTGATCTTCTCATCAAATAACCTTAGCTCCATTCCAATTTCCGTTTCTTGTACCCTCAAAGGTTTTAAGTTGGTGTTGGGTACTGTGCTGGCATTTATTCTGCCTAGTGGAGAGGGGAGGCCATCCGGATTTGGGAAAAGATTATTGTCTACGGCATAAAAAAGGGCATTGGAGTATGGGGAAACATTGTCATCCCCCACCTCTGCATAAGCCATTCTTAATTTACCAAAGTAAAGCCACTCAGGTAAGTTTTGAAAGGCTTGTGAAAACACAAAACTCGTGGCAACAGAGGGGTACATAATGCTTCTATTGGCTGGTGCTAAAGTTGAAAACCAATCGTTTCTGGCTGTTAGGTTAAGGAATAGCCATTCTTTGTATGAAAATTCACCCAATCCATATAAGGAATTAATCTTTTTTTCCGAAAGGCTGTATAAAGGGTCTTTTACTCGGCCATTCATTACAGTGTACAAGTCTGGAATTACAAAGTCTTTTACTGCCACGCTGTTGTAATCCATCCTTACGAAACGTTGGTTTCCTCCCAATGTCAGGTCAATATTGAAATCACCGAAAGCCCGGTTGGCACCAATTAAAAAATCATGATTGGTTTCCCTGAACCTTCTGGTGTCCTGCGTAAAGCTGCCATTTACAAACCCTGCTGGTGCAGGAGGAATAGGGGCATAGCCATTGGGGGTGTTGTAATCATTGTCTCTGACATAAAAATCCATGGAGAGTCTGCCCATAGCATATAGCCAGGGGGTAAGTTGATAATTTAGGGATAAATTACCTATAAGCCTGTCCCTTTTCACATTGTCAAATCGCTTAGAGGTAGAATAGTAGGGATTGTTCCTTACCAGAAATCTAGCCATAACGATTTCATCTCCATTCGGGTAAGTGATGTTATTTCTCAATGCTTCAAAAGGCATAGAATTGGCCAAGGTCATGATCACGGTGGCAGTAGAAAAATCCTGAGCATTTACCTGTGGAGGGTTTTGGTTTTCTTCATGGGAATAATTGGCGTTTCCTGAAGCCACTAGCTTAGGTGTTATGTTTTGAGAAAATCCTAAGTTGATCGTTTTTCGATTTAATTTTGAGTTAGGGACAATGCTTTTATTGTCTGTATTGGCAAAAGAAAGGCTAAAACCGCCATTGTCTCCACTATTGGCTACCGTCAAAGTATTTGTCCAGTTAACTCCGGTATTGTAAAATTGCTTGATTCGACCACTTACAGGTTCGTAAGGCCATTCTTCGTTATCAAAAAGTATTTGGGTCATTCCTGGCTCAAAACGCTCACCAAAACTCCAAACCCCAGAAGTAGGATAGGAGCTAGTTGGTCTTACACCACCTTCTCCCTGGCCGTATTCGTACTGAAAATCTGTAAAGTCTAACGGCGTATCGGTAGTGAAATTGGAATTGATCTCAACTCCCAGGCCTTTACTTGCATTTTTACTTTTGGTAGTGATCATGATAACGCCGTCTTTGGCTCGAGACCCATATAATGCCCCAGCAGTCGCTCCTTTCAAGACAGTCAAGGTTTCAATGTCGTCAGGGTTGATGCTTAAAAGTCCGTCTCCACCATCAGAGTTATTTAATTGTCGATTGCCAAAATTGCCCCCAAGAGAATAATTAGAATTGTCCATGGGTACACCGTTGATTACCACTAGAGGGTTGTTCTGCCCACTAAAGGAAGACTGCCCTCTTATCCGGATTTTACTTGTACCTCCAGGACCTGTAGACATGGAAGAAATGTTTACCCCCGCAATTTTTCCTTGAAGTGCATCTGCAAAATTTGGTGTTCGATTTTCTGATATTAATTCACCATCTAAAGTGGTGGTGGAAAACCCTAGGGTTTTGGCTTCCCTTTTTATACCTAATGCTGTTACCACTACTTCCTCTAGGCCAATGTCATTAACGTTTAGCGTTACGTTAATGGTTGTTCGATTTTGGATATTGATGGATTGAGACTCGTAACCGAGAAAAGAAAAAATTAAGGTTGAGTTTGGTGCTGCTTTTAAGGTAAATTTTCCGTCAATGTCCGAGACGGTTCCTTGTGAGGTTCCACTAATCATGATGCTGGTCCCAGGAATGGGTTCCTCACTGGCATCTCTCACGGTGCCAGTAATACTATTGTTCTGCGCATAGATCTGGCCATACCAAAGCATAGTCAGAAAAAGCAAAAGTACTTTGTTTTTCATAATTTAGGTTATTTTGGGTTGAATAATATAAAATAATTATAGTAATAAACATGTTTTCAATAATAAATTTATGTAAAATTCAAGTATTGAATTAAATTATAAATGTTTTTATGGCCAGTTTTTTTAAAAAAATACTTTTAATAGGTGTTTTTATGATTTAACATCGTGTTTATTTTCATATAAGATTTTTTAATTATTAACCCAATATATTAGTATTCATTAGAACAAACAATTTATGATTGTTAAAAAGTGTTTTGATAGATTAATATGGTGCTTAATTGTATTAATGAAGAATAAAACTGTTAAAAAAATAGAAATTTACTTTGATTGAATTGTAAATTAATTTCGAAGTATTAGGCAAAATACATTGTTAATCATATAATTTATTGTACTAAAAAGTACTGTTGAATTTGTGTGAAATAATTAAGTGTTTAATTTAATGTGTTTTAATTCTTGTTATGAAGTTTTGACACCCTCTATTTTGTTCTGTTTTTGAGAATAGGTGATCTAAAGGGTAAGACTTAAAATAAGGAAAGGGATTTGTCTAATTCGAGTGGGAATTGGTCTCTGTTTTATTTGGGATTTTAATACCTCGGCAAAAGTAAGGCAGAGCAGCTGCTTCCAGTGGGAATCCCCTCATTTCAGCGGTTGAATCCCTGGGCATTTGATTTTACGGTGCCTTAAAGGAATGATCCCTTTAATAGCTAGGTAGCGTTCGAAGACATTGAAAAAAAATAATGTTGGGTAGGGAGCTTCGGTAAGGATTTTGTCAGCATTGTTGCAGAAAAAAAAGCAATAATTCCGCCAAAATCATTTCACGTTCAATCACTTAACCAGGAGCTGTCGCCGCTGGCTACAAAAATTTCACCCCCTTGGGGTTTTTGGTATTCATAAATTCACAGTGAGCATCTACATAGAAAGTTATGTAAAGCTATAAAGAGTTAGATGGAATGCTAGGACCTCGGAAAAAGTAACCTAGGGCGGTTAATTTGGGAATATGCCAATTTCTTATTTATTACTGCCTTATGGAAATCAGTAAAATGCATTGCCTATTTTGAATTTAATCCTTGTCGAAGGATATAGAAAAAGTAATACCAAATAACCGGAATGGGTTGGGTTTTTAGCGGTATTGGTGCAGAAAAAGCAACAATACCACTAAAATTTTAAGGTCTTAATTATTTAAAACCAGCTGAAACCAGCAGTTTTGAGTGAAACCCGATTATGTATTAGGATTTCTCCGCCCTGACAGTAGTCAGGGGTAGAGCCTTTCCTGAATTTCCCCAGCATGTCCTGACCTTTATCAAGGGGAAGTGATTTCATTACCTATATAGTACACTATTTCCTTTTTCGGGTTTGTTAAACCATCTACTACCAGTTGTGAATAGCGCCATCTGGACTTTTTAAGTAGGGATGTGTAAAGTCAGTGTTTTTTGTTACCTCAAACAATAACGATGCTTTTTCTGGGGAGAAAATCACACCAAGCCCAGGACGGTCATTAAGATGGACTTTTCCATCCCTAAAATCAATAAAGTCCTCATTAAAATAAGTGGGCTTTTCAGGTGCTCCTCCTGCCAGTTCTATCATGCATCGGGTGGGACTAGATGAGCCCAATACATGAACTAGAGCAGCGGTGGATAGTGGGCCGGTAAAGTGAGGGATGATACCTACATAATGGGTTTCACCAATGGCTATTATTTTCTTTATTTCGGTAATGCCTCCCGTATTTGGCAGGGTTACCCTACTGTAATCTATCAAGTGGTTTTCCATAAGGACATTGCTGTCCCAGCGATCACCAAATTGCTCTCCCACCGCAATGGGGACTTTGGTCATGTTTCTGATGGTCCGGTAAACTTCTGGATTTTCTGACCTAATAATGTCCTCCACAAAATAGGGCTCTAGCTCTTCCAATGCATCACAGATTTTTATCGCTTCGGTTGTGTCAAAGCGGGTGTGAAGGTCAATGGCCCAATTACCACTTCCGCCCACAGCTTTGTCCAATTTTTGACAAGTTTCAATGGTATTTTTGCTGTTTTCATAAAAATCAAAAGGCAAATCACCATTTCCACCGGTGGGGCCTATTCTGTAACATCTTAGTCCGGCTTCAAGGCAGTCTTGCGCCTGTCCTTCCATTGTTGTGGCTTTACTGTTGCGAAAACCGGTGGCATAGCATTCCACATAATTACGGGTTTTTCCTCCAAGTAATTCATAAACAGGTACATCCAATGCCTTTCCTTTCAGGTCCCAAAGAGCCATTTCTATGGCGCCAAGCCCATGAAGTTTTTCACGACCAGGAGGATAGAACATGCCTCGATATAGGTATTGCCAAAGGTGCTCGATTCTGAAAGGGTCTTCTCCAATGAGCATTTCTGCACATTGTTTCACCATATCTGGGGTACCTCCTTCTCCAATACCGATCAATCCGGAATCGGTTTCAATTTCCACAATACCTCTGGCTTGGTTAAAAAGGGGTTTGTTGTAGCCGGGAGCAGCATAGTATCGAATTTTTTTTATGGTGAATTCTGACCGGGCATGACTAGAAAAAGGAATTCCAGAAAATAATGCAACGGAACTCAGGCCTCCAATTTTTAAAAATTGTCTTCTTTCCATAATTAATGTAGGGTTTATTGTTAATAAAATGCTTAATCTTCTAAAAAAATCTTAATTATGCAAATACTATCGGGTCAAATTAAGTTTTGACCTACTCTGGTTGAGTAATATAGGGATTCCATTAAGTTTAAGGGCATGCCTGAACTTATTTTTGCTATTCAAAGGCTTCATTATTAAAGATGAATTGCGGCGAATATTGGAAAGGTTCAATTGTTTTTTTAGTTTTAGATTGAAGGTTAACAAATGTGTTTTATGAAATGGAAGCTTTTTTATTATTGTCTAGTACTCTCTCTCTTATTTTTTGCCTGCGAGAATAACAAGGAGAAAGGAAGTCTGAAATTAAAAGTTGTGGAAGAAATTACTTTTGAAACGGACAGCCTGGTCCCTATCAATCCGGGTCATATTCAGTTTTTGGAAACTGATTCCGGTTCTCAAATATTTCTTTACAATTATTTTAAAAAAATATATCAGTTTTATTCCTATCCTGATGGAAAGTTGCTGAAAGAGGTTCCCTTATATTTAGAAGGTCCTAATAGTGTCAAGCCTTTTTCGGGTGGGATACTCACTGCCGAAGACTCTATCTGGCTGGTTAATTATGCTCCTCAAAAAATCGTTTTAATCAACTTGGAAGGGGAGGTCCAGTTACGCAGACCCATTCATAATGAACTTTTTCCTATCTCCGCTATCGGTGTTTCCTCGGAAACCCCACTTTACCAAATAGGTAATAAGGTATATGGTGCGCAGCCACTTTTTATGAAGTACCATGACATGGATAAAGCGGACATTCAAAAGCACCAACTGGTTTACAGTTATGATATTTTGGAGGATACCGTTCAATGGTATGATGTTTTTTACCGGGAAGATTATTGGGACAAAGGCAAAAAAGGTAGCGGGTATTCCTGGGCAAAAAGAGCCGATAAAATTTATATTGCTGCCTTGCATGATCATGAGATTCAAGTTTTTGATACTAAATCGGGTAAGGTTATCAAGAGAAAAAAGGTTAAATCTGAAACAGTCAATAATTTTCATTATGTAAATAAAATGGCACCTAATCCTAGGGCAGGTTTGGAAGGAAGGATAAAATATGACCAATATGGTGCCCTGATCTATGATCCATTTAGGGATGTTTTTTATAGGCTCACCACTCCAGCAGTAGAATATGACCCAGATGCTTCAGATGAGGATTTAAACAGGTTGAACTATCACCGTCCCTATAACAGTATAATGGTTTTGGACAAAGAGCTTAATGTATTGGCGGAACATACTTTTGACGCTTTCGAAGTTTATGTTGGTAGTAATTTTTTTGTCAGAGAGGATGGGTTGTATCTTTCTAGAAATAACCTTTTCCACGCTGATTATGATGAGGGAGTTTTCAGGTATCTAGTGGTCAGGTTTGAAAATGAGTAACAGTGCAATTAATCTAAAGTCGGTTTAGAACAGACTATGTAATAACCTATGTTCGATTATAGAATAGAACGAAATGCGGGTACTAATCCTTTCCGAAGCAAATGGGTAAATGCCTGATAACGTAAATCATCTAAGAATCGACCCAAATCTCATTTCCAGTGACTCCCCCTTTCAAAAGGGGGCTAGGGGGATTTTGTTATTTTGACCAAATAAACGTCATCTTACCGATAAGTATGAAAACCGAACTCAGTTTAATAGGATTTCCAGCCTTGCCTCAGGAGGTTATTCCAACACGAAATTGGTTGCCTATTTAGGTTTTTTTCAATTTCCCTTGTAGCATTTTCCCTCCTCTTTCCGTATAGGTGTTAAATTAATCCCGAAGATCATGAAAATAACTACTGCTTTGTTCTGTTTAATGGTGTTTACTGCGTGTAATTGGGGCAGTGATGTGGATGAAAACATTGCTGCCAATATTAGGCCTTTACAGGTTTATGAGCAGGAGATGGTTTTGAGCAGCTCTCAGTTTGCCTTCGATTTGTTTCATGAACTTCAGAAGAATGGGGATGTCAATCAGTTTTTCAGTCCCTACAGTGTGCACCAGGCTCTCGCCATGGCCATGAATGGCAATGAAGACGAGATTGAAGCAGAATTCATGCGGGTTTTGCGATTTGAGGGGATGGAATTGGAAGAAGCGAATAAAGCAGCAAAGTCCTTGACACAATATTTATTAGAACTTGATCCCAAAGTGAGATTGTCTATAGCCAATGCCATTTGGTACAAACAAGGATTTGAATTGAATCAGGCCTTTGCAGAAGATGTGAGGGACAGTTACAGTGCAGAAATAGCGAGCCTAGACATGTCCAATCCACAATCCAATGACGTAATTAATCAGTGGATCGAAAATAATACCAATGGGATGATCAAAGACATGCTTGATGCTGTTGATCCGGCAGCAGTGATGTATCTGGTCAATGCGATTTATTTCAAAGCGGATTGGAAATACCGTTTTGATGTTGGTAATACGAAGAAGGTACCTTTTTATACCGCTGCGGGTCAAGAAGTGGCCGTGGACATGATGCAAATGTCTTCTCCGGCAGGACTTAGGTATTACGCTGATGGGGCATTGGAGTACTTGGAAATACCTTATAGCACCGGGCAGTATACCATGGGCGTAATCATTGACAAGGATTTTGAATTGGACAATAAGATGGAGGCTTTTACTTTGGAAGACCTCGAGCATTTTAGAGCCAATGCGGATACCTCAAATTTTATCTTAAAGATGCCGAAGTTCAAGATGGGGTATAGAATAGATAATTTAAATGAACAATTACAGTCTTTGGGTTTAGTAAAACCATTTGTTGAAAGCCCATTGAATTTTAGTAAGCTCTTTAATAATCCTACTGAGCCCATGTTTATAAGTAAAGTCATCCATGAAGCGGTTATTGAAGTCAATGAAAAAGGCACAGAAGCTGCAGCGGTCACAGTGGTGGAAATCTTCACTACCAGTACCGGTCCTTTGGAGCCAAGGGTTTTCAGTCTGGACAAACCTTTTGTCTTTTTCATTCAGGAGTATAGCAGTGGGGCGCTTTTGTTTATCGGAAAACTTGGGAATCCTGGGATATTGGATTAGGTAATTGATTTTTCTGCCCGTTAAATTTAGATGGGCTTATGTGCCAAATTCGAAGGAATCGGCTATAATAACATGTCAAGTTTCGTTAACACTTACTCTCAAGGCGTATACAATAGCTTCTTCAATAGCTTTTTTGGACTACTCGGACTGAATTTGGTAAACACCTTTGCTTGGGGAAACTTTAAAATGAAAAGCTTTTACTCTCAAAATGTGAATGGACGACTATTTAACGTGTATTTCAATCCAGTTGGAGTGAATGCGGGTGGAGATGGAATTTTTTGGATGACAGAGAGACTGAGATTTTTACCATTTATTTAAATGGAAAAGTATTATGACGGCACTATTCTATAGGGCTTTAGAGATACGGAATAGAAAAACTAACCGATTGATCAACATCAAGTCGTAAAGAATTATGTTCAAGAAAAAGTGATTCAAAAAGAAAATTAAAGTAAACTACTCTAATAACCGCTAAAAAACATGACCTTCGGAATAGGTTCTATAGCGAGAACATTGGCGATAAATAGAGTGAGATTTTCTACTTCAATAATTTACCAGTGATGAATATAGCTACTAAGGAAACTAAATCGACTGTTCCCAATATAGATGCTGCAACAGTAAATCCAGACTTGGCTAAATCCCAAGCTATAAAGCCAAAAACAATAGCAATAGCAAATCCCATCCACTGGCCTGTTGAGCTTTGGTTAAAAGACCTCTTCATACCAATTTTTTCGATTTCAATCCTATGGTCTAGCTGCTTTTCAACAGTGGACATTAACCTGTCACCACCATTTGGAATTACTTCGTCATAAATTTTTATGCTTTCTCCATCAGGTAATGGTCCTGAATAGCTTCTTTTGACTGATAAAGCTTTTATAAGGGTTTGTCTTTTTTCTCTGGGCAAGTCTTTGATGACTTCAGCAACTTCAACTGGAATTTCCCCCGATTTTTCTACTTCATTATTTGAGACTTGAGGTGTTTTATTTTGATTCGGGGATTGTTTTCTTTTACTCACATTCAGTGAATTTAAAGTCGTTATTCATAGTGTTTTGAATATCCTGCCCAATCATTTCCCAATCGGATTTTAATGCGTTATAATCTGCTTCTTGACCGGATTTTGAAGAGTTAAACTTATTTTGATTTCCGAAAATATTTAGTACACTAGAAAACCCTTTCCAAAAGCTTCTCTTTGGAAATAAAAAGTCTGTTCTTTTTTCTGTATTTGTCATTTCTAAAAGATCTAAATCCACAATACTAATGTAAGTAAAATTTGGATGCAAAAGTATACTTTTTCCACTTTAATTATTGCTGTTAATACGAAAATTAAATAGCTATTGCCAATAGCATATATAAGAAACAGCTAATTCCATCCTAGATTTAAATTGCTTAGCTTGTTAAGTAACGTTATTTTATTCGGAAAAGTTTGCGAATAAAATAACGTTACTATTTATGTGTGTGCCGAGAGTAACGATTGGCTGAAAATCGTTTCTTAACTATTTATAAGATGCTGGGACCGACCCACTGGTGTTGTCCTTCAGTGGAGAGAATCAAACCATAATAAGGACTTTGGTAAAGAGTCAAGGGATTGAACGTTATAAAAAGGCTACGTCCAGAGCGGGGCAGGTAAGTATATAGGAGATGATCCGCCGTGGGCCGTGGCGGAGAACCTCTGATGAAGTGTCCCCAAAAAAAGCTGAGCAGGTGGAGAAAGTGCTACATTCTTTCAAAAGTGTTTCAAGTATGAGCGATACGAGTTCAGTGCTTCACCCATCGCTGATAGATATCAACCTTTCAGGGCTCAAAATAAAGAAGTGAAATTCAAGCCGAAAGGGCGTGATATTACAGCCACCGTTGTATCCAGTAGTTCAGTGAATGCACATTTAAATGATTTTGTCAGCATTGTCGCAGAAAAAAAGCAACAATACCGCCAAAATCGTGTCTTATATATTTCTCAAATCCATGGGTTTTAACCCCATAGCTATTGATTATATCGTTGTTTCTAGAAGGAGTTAGATGGAATTTTGTAATAGGAAATCTATTTTATACTTCAGTTAAAACTCATTTATGAAAGGCTCTCCTAAAAATACAAATGGCCAATAGAACCTAATATAACGGTCAATAACTCAGGTTTCATTTGTGACCGAATTACTTTTAACGCCCTGAAAAGATGGTTTTTTGCGGTGTTGGGTGCAATTTTTAGTTCTTGCGCAATCTCAGGTAGTGACAGCTCTTCTGAATGGTGTAGCTTAAATACTTCCTGTTGCCTTTGGGGAAGTGCTTTGATGATAAGATCGAGGCGATGTATCGTTTCCCGCTCGTATATATGGCTTTCTGTTTTGTTTTCAGATTTTGCCATACGCAGCCAAACAGCCTCTTGTAAAGACTTCTGCTTGGCAAGTTTTTTGAAATGGTCCATCACGGCATTTTTTGCCATTTTGAAAACATAAAATTCTGCGTTTTCCATTCCCAGAATTTTATCCTTACGTTCCCAGGCCTTCAGTATGATGTCTTGGGTGATGTCCTCTGCGAGAGAAGGGTCTTTGACAAGTTTTAAAATAAAGAAATAAACCTTATTCCTTAAGATTTTCATCCTATTTTCCATTGTTTATATTTAATAATAAATATTGGGCTATAGATTGAACAAAGACTATTTTATGTTTGAGAGGAGATATGAATGGCTAATTTATTAAAAAAAAGTAAAAACAAAAACAGATGTGGTTTTAAATGTTTTTACTACACGATATTGTATTTTAATTTCTCCAAAACACCAAATATTCTACTTTTTTCTAAAATTATTTCTTTTCCACTGGTCTGTTTCTATCATTGTTCCGTCTTCATTACAATTGTGAATTTATTGACTAAGGCCATTTGAGAAGGAGATGCCTGAAATCGTAATTAAACCCGAAATACGCAATAGATTGTCTATTTCATATCCGGGTTGTACTTATGTGAGAAAGTAGAAATGGAGTGTCCATTTCGCTACCTATTTACCCCTTGACAATGCCGAAAAGAGGTTGCATGGGATACCTATGTTGTCATTTAAAGATTTACCTGTGAAAAATAAATTCGAAGAATTATTTAAAAAATATGTTGATGGTTCCCTTTCAAGAGAGGAATATGAAAAATTCCTTGGCCTTCTTGACAGTGACGATTCGTTGGCAGCATTAGATAAAGAATTGGATAAATTATGGGAACACGATAACAATCAGGAAAGTGAAGTCGCTGTACCTATTTCAACGGCTAAGAAGTCAGCCAGACAATTCGTCTTTTGGGGAGTAGCCGCTACCATTTTAATTGTTTTGGGCTTTACCTCATTGGGTATTTTCCTACAAAACAGTTCTTCAGGTTTTGAAGAGTACCATACGGAATTCGGAGAGGTGAAGGAATTAACGCTGCCTGATGGCAGTGAAATCAAGCTTAACGCCAACTCCAGCATCACCTGGGACAAAGCATGGGAGGCAAAGGGCAAGCGACAAATCGTATTGACAGGCGAGGCATTTTTTGATATACAGTCGCTTCCTGGTAAAATTCCATTTGTAGTGGAAACAGGGGAAGTATCCCTGGAAGTTATAGGCACCTCCTTTAATGTAGACAACAGAAGTGAAAAAGTAGCCATATACCTTGATGAAGGACGCCTTAATGTTCATTTGAAAGACTCTGAAATTGATGTCATAAAAATGATGCCGGGTGATAAAGTTCAAGTGGATTCTGAAACTAATAAAATAGTAAAAGAAACGAACACATCATTAATCAATTCAGCTTCCTGGAAAAATGGAATTCTCAATTTCAAGGACATGAAGCTGTCTGATGTACTTATCAAGCTTACTGATATTTATGGTAAAACTTTTGTCTGTGAGAATCAAGCATTATTGGACATAGACCTTTACCTGGGTGTTCCTTTTGCTAACTGGGATACTGTAAAACAGGTGCTGTCTTTATCTCTGGACATTGAATTTATTGAAAAAGAGGATACAGTTGAAATCAAACGCTTATAAAATATATATACACAATTACCCCGAATTAACTGTAATTAAATATGAAACAATTTAAATGGAAACTTGGCTTGTTTAGTCTATGGGCCATGAGTTTATTGTCTGTAATGGACGTAAATGCACTTGACCTGAAAAATAGTGAGGAGATGTACCTCATCGAGGCGATTGATAAAATCAGTCGGGATTTTGACGTTTATTTCACCTTTGACAAAGCCTTAGTAAGTGGCATTAAGGTGAATTATGACAAAAATGCAGTAAATGTAGAAGATGCTGTTGGCACGGTGCTGAAGAAGACTACGCTTACTTTTAAACTTATCAATGAGCAGTTTTTAATAATCTATAAAAATGATGAAGAAGGCTTAAAGTCTCTCAGAAGCATGTCCAAACACTTGGATAAATTAATCAGGGAGGAAGAAAGGGCATTCAATAAACAAGCAGTATTAACGCGGATGATATAGCAGAGATCACTGTACTAAAAGGAGCAACAGCTGCTGCATTGTATGGCTCAAGAGCAAAAAATGGAGCGATAGTAATCACTACAAAATCCGGGGCAGGAAAGAAAGGCCTGGGAGTTGAAATTACAAGTCACAACACATTTGATGTTCCTTATTATTTATGGGAAATTCAGGACCAATATGGTCAGGGATATGGTGGTGTAAAACCTGCCAGTCAACAGGATGCTGCTAATCACGGACAGAATCACTGGGGAGCGCCTTTTGATGGATCTCAAGTAATTCAGTTGGATGGTGTAGAACGTCCTTATTCTTATGTAAAAGATCAAGTACTAGATGATTTTTACAGAACTGGAAGTACTTCTAGTAATAATATATCCTTCTCAGGTGGTGGTGACAATGGGTCTTTCAGGTTAGGCATCACCAACTTGAGAAACAATGGAATTATTCCTCATTCAGGTATGGAAAGGAATAACATCAGTTTAGGGCTTACGCAAAAGGCTGCTAAAAACCTTACGATTTCTGCCAATGTGGATTACATTACAGAAAATGTAAACAACAGGTACGTTAATAGAGGAACTCAAGGGAGTGCCGGAGGAACCATCCTTTTTGTAAATACTAATATGCCAACAAGTGCATTAGCACCGGGTTATAATGACGATTTGAGTGAGAAGGTGCTAGGAACGGATCTTAATGCCACCAACCCTTATTTTGTTATCAATAGAATGAGCAACAAAACCAAAAAAGACAGGTTCATCACTGGGGTAACTACCCGTTGGGATGTACTTCCCTGGTTGTTTATCCAGGGTAGAGCAGGTCAGGATTATTATACTTTTAAAGGAGACAACATCATACCTGATGGAACAGGGTTCCGTGCAAATGGTCAAATAGACCAAAGAGTTATGAATTTCTGGGAAAGAAATTTTGAAGGGCTAATTGGAATAAACAAAGACTTGAATGAAGACTTTGACCTGGCCGTGAATCTGGGCGGTAACTTAATGTCTCAACACAGGTACACGACCTCTATTTCTGGATTGGGATTTGTTGTTCCTCAATTGCATGTAGTCAACAACACATCGATCAGAAATACTTCTACTCAAAATTATGACAAGAAAATCAATTCTGTTTTCGGAACAATGGAATTGAGCTTCAGGAATTATCTTTACCTTAATCTGACGGGAAGAAATGATTGGTTTTCCACCCTCAACCCTTCCTCAAACAACTTCTTCTATCCTTCTGCAGGTGTAAGTTTTGTGCTTTCCGACGCTGTTGATCTGCCAAGAGCAATTAGCTTCAGTAAATTCCGTGTAGCCTATGCTTCAGTAGGTGGTGACACTGATCCTTATGGATTAAACCTGACTTACGGCTTGTTGAATTATAACTACAATGGACGACCTCTTGGTACTATCAATCAGCAAACAGTACCTAACAATTTGCTTCAACCGCTTAATGTGGATGAATTCGAAGCGGGGTTAGACATTAGGATTTTGGACAATAGATTGGGGTTAGACTTTGCAGTTTACAATAAGTTAACAACCAATGACATTGCAGTGGAAAGTATTTCTACCACTAGTGGCTATTCTGGCGTGTCTGTAAATGTTGGGAGTATAAGAAATAGAGGTGTTGAGTTTTTGCTTACAGGGAAGCCTGTAATTACAGATAATTTTGAGTGGGATATCACGGGTAACATTGCCTACAACAAAAGTAAAGTATTGAAGATTTCAGATACTTCTAATGAATTGATTTTGGCGACAACTACTAAAGCCTTTATCAAGCATATCGAAGGCATGGAGTATTCTCAGATAGTAGGTCGGACCATTTTGAGAGATGACGAAGGAAGAGATATCATTGATGGCTCAGGACTTCCAATTGTTCCTTCAAGTGTGGTGCCTTTTGGTACTGGTGTCCACAGATGGACGGGAGGTCTAATAAATAATTTCAGGTACAAATCCTTTAATTTAAATGTTTTGGTAGACGGTAAATTTGGTCGGAAGAAATCTTCTTATACTAATGAGTCATTCACCTGGCATAGATCCTGAAAACAATTTGTATCCGGGAAACAGCCAGGGTATTGAATCTAGCGCCTTGCCTCCAACAAGGAGTTTAGGTGTGAATTTAAACCTTAAATTCTAATCTTAATGTCAATAATGGACCGAATCATCATGAAAAATAATCTGTTAAAAAACGCGATTTTATTTTGTTTCTTGATCCTAGCGTCTTGCGACCAGGGGTTTGAAGAGCTCAATAAAGATCCGAATGCGGTAACTGCCGATAAATTTAATGCATCCTTTCTATTCACTACCGCACAACTGGGGTCTGCGCAGGGGGATCACAATACTAGTTTGTATTACGGGACCTGTTTTGTGCAACAAATGGCATCCTTGAGTAATGTGGGGATATTTGATTACCACGGAGACAAATATGTCTATCATAAGGGTAACAATGAGCAACTTTGGAATGCTACTTATGGTGATTCCGCCAAACTAATTGAGGACATTATCATCCAAACGGAAGGAGATGAAGATTTTCAGAACCTTCACCAAATGGCAAGAATATGGAGAACCATCATTTATCACAGATTAACTGATATGTATGGAGATATCCCTTATTTTGAATCTAGCAGAGGTTATTATGACCAAATCTATACGCCGAAGTATGATGCTCAAAAGGACATTTACCTCCATATGTTAAGCGAACTTGAGGATGCTGTTAGTAAACTGGATGCCTCGAAAAACAATTTCTCTAAAGCAGACATAGCCTACAATGGAGATATCGATAAATGGAAGAAATTAGGGAATTCCATGATGTTAAGGCTAGGAATGCGTTTATCCAAAGTGGAACCATCTACCGCTGAGACCTGGGTCAAAAAAGCCGTAGCTGGTGGTGTATTTACTGACAACGAAGACAATCTTTTGATCAGTGGTACAGATCCTACAGGAACTTCTGCTGCGCTAGCCAATGGGATGAGCTGGACGATCAGTGTTGGTAGCAGAAGTCCGGGTAAAATAGCCGCTACTTTTTTTAATTTCTTAAGTGATAACAATGATCCCAGGTTAAAATATACGGTAGCCGTTTATACTGACCCTACGAATGTAAGTACTAAAAATACCGATCCGGCAATTCAAAAAGGTTTGCCAAACGGTCTGGACAGACAGACGCTGGAAGCTGACCCAAGTTACAACCCAAACAGTCCAGGTCAGGAACATCAATATTCTGGCGTAAACAGAGACGTTTTCGCCAAATTAGATGGCCCAAGGATGTTCATCACTAATGCTGAGGTTCAGTACATGATGGCAGAAGCAGCAGTTCGAGGATGGATAAGTGGAGATGCTGGTAGCTATTACGAAACGGGTGTGTCTGAAGCGATGAAAATGCTAAAGCAATTTGACCAGTCAGCATCAATTACTGATCAGGAAATTGCGGTTTATCTGGACGCGCATCCATTTGTTGGTGCCTCAAATAGGGAAGCAGCTTTGGAACAAATCAATACCCAGTATTGGGCAGCTACCTTCCTGAATGGTTATGAGGCATTTTCTAATGTCAGAAGATCTGGTTATCCGATGTTGATGCCTATCAGCTACCCCGACAATGAAACCGGTGGATTGTTTCCCGGTAAGTTAAGGTATCCAGACAATGAGCCTGTTTTAAATGCTGAAAATTATAACGCTGCAGTTAGCAGACAAGGCACCGACAATTATATCACCCATGTATGGTGGGATACAGAAGGCGGATTATAATTAAAATATAGCAATAGAATTTGCCCATTTTGGGTTTATACAAGGAAAGCCACCGGATTTATTTCGGTGGCTTTTTTTAATTAATGCTTTTGGGTTTATTCTGGCTTGAGGCATAGTAGGGCGCAATTAAAGAGGTTTTTAGTTCAATTTTGAAAGTTTCCATTAAGTTTTTAGTATTTTCAATGGGTTCCTTGTCCGAAATTATTAATTTAAAAGAAAAACAAGCCGAAGGAGTTGGGTGCATAGTTGATATATACGCAATTTCCCATCGAAGCGTAAATATATACAAATGTCAGTGCCAATTAAAATACAAATAGAATGAGCATAAAATATGGGGAAGACGTTAGAGTTCCAAAAGTATTATATAAGTATAGGGACTGGAATGAAGGGCTTCATAAAGACATCTTAATTAAACAGGAATTGTATTTCGCCAAACCGTCAACTTTTGGCGATATAGACGATACAAGAGAATGCAATTTACCCACGGATTATTCCGATGTTAATCAAGAGAGTCTACATCGACACTTTTATAAGATAGCGGAAAGAGATAATCCTAATGAGAGCATCACCCGGAAACAAGATTTTGCTGCGTATTGGGCAAAAAATTCTCCTATTCTAGATCCTATCCATCGTTCACAAAATGAAAAAGAATTCATCAAGGACCTCGATAGTGTTATAGGTATTTTATCACTTTCTTCATTATGGAATAATGATAATTTGTGGAATGTTTTTGCAAAAGATGGTCAAGGCATCTGTGTGGGATTTGATGGTGAAAAATTGTTTGATGATGAGGAACATTTTGGAACAGGCGATAAAGTAACATATTATGAACCAAACAATATACCTAAACTAACTCCTTTTTTATTGACTTCGGATGATAGGATAAGACAGATGTTGAAAGTTATTTTTAATTTACCAATGAAATATCCAGATGAAAAAGAGTATAGAATATCAAAAATGAATATTGGTAATAGAAATGTTAAAATACCATTGAATATTTTTAAAGAAGTAGTTTTAGGATATAACATACCTGACAGACATAAGACTGAAATTGTGAATTTTGTTAAGCAAAATATGCCCACTGTAAATATATTTAATACAACAATGGATTCAGAAGGAAAAATCAAACGTGTAATATCAGAATAAAAGGCACTAACTAAATAGTCTTGCCGCAGGCGCAACACAAGCCTACAGCTTCATAGCAATAACGTTGTGCCCCATTAAAAATAAAAGCCTACGCACAAGCAAAGAATGCTCCGCACACATTGCTTTTTTGCCAACGCTCGACAGAAAATCGATAAATTGCACTACTAAAAGAAAGACATAGCGTAAAATGGAGATAAACAGACTGAAACCAAGAAAGGCACTAAACAAAGCCTTTCTGAAAGTAAAACCGAACAGGACAGAAATCGAAGGTTTCAAGACCAATCTCGTTCAACTTCTCGACAGGACAAATGACACCGAATCAGAAGAGTTTCATAAAAACCTTGTCATTGACTTTCTCAAAAAGACCTATTACGAACCGAACCATTTCATCAACACCAAAGGACGTAACGACCTTGTAATTCATAACGGAGACAAAGCAAAAAGCACAGTCGGAGTAATCATAGAAGCAAAGAAACCAACCAACAAAAGTGAAATGGTCACGGTTAGTAAGCTGAACACAAAGGCTTTTCAGGAATTGGTGCTTTACTACCTTAGAGAAAGAATCACGCAAAATAATATTGAAACCAAGCATCTGATAATCACAAACATCAATGAATGGTTCATTTTTGACGCAACCACTTTCGATAGACTTTTTGCTCAAAACAAAAAGCTTGTAAAACAATTCAACGACTTTGAAGGCGGGCGATTGGCGGACACCAAAACCGATTTTTTCTACAAGCAAATTGCCGAGCCTTTTATCGCAGATGTCAAAACTGAAATTGAATTTACTTATTTCAATATACAGGATTATCAAAAGCCACTTCGAAATGATGACAAGGCAGACGATAATAAACTGATCGCACTTTTCAAGTTACTTTCTCCCGAACATCTCTTAAAACTTCCTTTTACCAACGATAGCAACAGCCTTGACAAACGCTTTTACAGCGAGTTGTTGCACATTATCGGCTTAACGGAAACCAAAGAAGGAAGTAAAAAACTGATTGAGCGCAACAAACCAGGCGAAAGACACACAGGAACAGCAGAAGCCACCACTTTTTTGATGACAGGAGAAAAATTGAAATTTCTGTTGGCGATACTTAATTCAAAGGTTTCGGAGTGGTATTTCAACCTCATTGGCACTACTACAGGAATGGGAACAAACAGATGGAAAAAATACAAAATAGAATTATTGCCCATAAAAGTACCCACTGAAAGCCAAGAGCAGACAATTGAAATCCTTGTAAATGAAATTCTTTCAATAAAAAAACGAAATGCTTCTGCCGACACCACTTCCCTTGAAAACCAAATCAACCAATTGGTTTACCAGCTTTACGATTTGACCGAAGAAGAAATTGAAATCATTGAAAATGGTTAAAACCATTAAATTTAATAACATCACGTATTATAGCCCACGGTTTAAACCGTGGGCTATGTAAATATTAACGATAAACCAAAACCGTTTTAACGGTTTAAAAATTAATCCTTATGCCACATTCATTCAATAAAATATGGATTCAC
>Ga0222651_1000288_pt1 | contig 36250 bp, 46 predicted proteins | sample AntAcemetagen369_FD_179855 | JGI IMG/M metagenome (GOLD analysis project Ga0222651, IMG submission 179855) | Saline water microbial communities from Ace Lake, Antarctica - #369 | ecosystem: Environmental > Aquatic > Non-marine Saline and Alkaline > Saline | place: Antarctica: Ace Lake...
TGGTTACGGAACATTTTCCGGAAGCATCCCCGGAAGGTGGTTGAACAGTTTTGATGCGAGCGAAAGAAGAGGGCGGCACATGCCGACGATTAACCAGTTGATCCGTAAGCCGCGTAAGGCACCGCCTACGCGCAATAAAGTCCCCGCCCTTGAGGCATGTCCGCAGAAGCGCGGCGTTTGCACGCGCGTCTATACGACGACGCCGAAGAAGCCTAACTCCGCGCTGCGGAAGGTCGCTCGTGTCCGGCTGACCAACGGCTTCGAAGTAACAAGCTATATCCCTGGTGAAGGGCATAACCTGCAGGAGCATTCCGTTGTCATGCTCCGCGGCGGCCGCGTGAAGGATCTGCCGGGTGTTCGCTATCACATTATCCGCGGAACGCTGGATACGCAGGGTGTTGGCGATCGTCGTCAGCGTCGTTCGAAATACGGCGCCAAGCGGCCTAAATAAGAAGGGGATCGAGTTATGTCGCGACGACGCAAGGCAGAAAAACGCGAGATCCTTCCGGACGCCAAGTTCGGTGATCTGGTGGTCAGCAAGTTCATCAATTGCCTCATGCTTGATGGCAAGAAGTCTGTAGCAGAGCGCATTGTTTATGGCGCATTCGATGACATCGCCCGCAAGGCTGGTGGTGATCCTGTGAAGACCTTCCATGATGCGCTGGAAAATATCCGGCCGCATATTGAAGTTCGTTCGCGCCGTGTTGGTGGTGCGACGTATCAGATCCCGGTTGAAGTTCGTTCGGAACGCGCCCAGGCGCTGGCCTTTCGCTGGCTGATTGCAGCCGCACGTGGCCGCTCCGAGTACACGATGACCGGTCGCCTGTCTGGCGAGGTTCTGGATGCTGCGGCAAGTCGTGGCAATACAGTCAAAAAGCGCGAAGATACGCATCGGATGGCAGAAGCCAACCGCGCCTTTTCGCATTATCGCTGGTAGTTACAGGAAAGCTGTCGGGAACGAATCATGGCACGCACAACCTCCATCGAAAAATACCGTAATATCGGGATCATGGCGCATATCGACGCCGGTAAAACGACGACGACAGAGCGGATTCTTTATTATACCGGCCGGTCACACAAGATCGGCGAAGTTCATGACGGCAATGCGACCATGGACTGGATGGAGCAGGAGCAGGAGCGCGGCATCACGATTACGTCGGCCGCCACGACCTGTATGTGGCGTGACCATCGCATTAACATTATCGATACCCCTGGACATGTTGATTTCACCATTGAAGTAGAGCGCAGCCTGCGCGTGCTTGATGGCGCGGTCGCGGTGTTTGACAGTGTGGCTGGTGTTGAGCCGCAGACTGAAACCGTATGGCGGCAGGCGGACAAGTATAACGTGCCGCGCATGTGTTTCGTGAACAAGATGGATCGCACCGGCGCCGACTTCTACCGCTGTGTCGATATGATCAAGGATCGCCTGGGTGCGGTTGCTGCGGTGACGCAGCTTCCCGTCGGGTCCGAAGCCGAATTTGCCGGCATTATCGACATCGTTATGATGAAGGCTGTCATCTGGAATGATGAGACCCTTGGCGCGTCATTCGATATTGTTGATATTCCCGAAGATATGGCCGAGCAGGCCGCTGAATACCGTACGGCGCTTGTCGAACTGGTTGTCGATCAGGACGATGATGCCATGGAAGCCTACCTTGAAGGTGATGAGCCGAGCGAAGAGGTTCTGCGGGCCTGTATCCGCAAGGGCACGCTGGCCGGCGATTTTGTTCCGATCCTTACTGGTTCGGCTTTCAAGAACAAGGGCGTTCAGCCGCTTCTTGATGCCGTTGTCGAATACATGCCGTCACCGACGGACATTGGTGCCACGAATGGCATGAAGGTCGACAGTGACGAGCCGATGGTTCGTGAACCGACCGATGAAGAGCCTTTCTCGGCGCTTGCGTTCAAGATCATGACCGATCCGTTTGTTGGTTCGCTGACCTTTGTTCGGGTTTATTCCGGCATATTGGAATCCGCGACGGCGACATTGAATTCGGTCAAGGGTAGCCGCGAGCGGGTTGGCCGCATGCTGTTGATGCATGCGAACCATCGCGAGGACGTCAAGGAAGCCCGCGCCGGGGACATTGTTGCGCTGGCTGGCCTGAAGGATGTCACGACGGGCGATACTCTGTGTGACCCCTCAAAGCCGGTCGTGCTGGAGCGGATGGAGTTTCCGGAGCCGGTTATCGAAATCGCGGTTGAGCCGAAGACAAAGGCCGACCAGGAAAAGATGGGCGCGGCATTGGCGCGGCTGGCGCAGGAAGATCCGAGTTTCCGGGTTTCCTCCGATGTCGAAAGCGGCCAGACCATCATCAAGGGCATGGGCGAATTGCATCTCGACATTATCGTCGATCGCATGCGCCGTGAGTTCAAGGTGGACGCAAATATCGGTGCGCCGCAGGTGGCGTATCGTGAAACGATCACCAAGGCAGTGCATGTCGATTACGTGCACAAGAAGCAGACGGGTGGTTCGGGTCAGTTTGCCCGCGTCCAGATCGATTTTGAGCCCGGTGAACCCGGTTCAGGTTTTGTCTTCATCAGCAAGATCGTCGGTGGTTCTGTGCCCCGGGAATACATCCCCGGTGTCGAAAAGGGTCTCGATGGTTCCCGTGGTGCGGGCGTCATTGCCGGGTTCCCGGTCATCGATCTTCAGGCGACGCTGGTCGATGGCGCAAGCCATGATGTCGACTCGTCGGTCATGGCGTTTGAAATTGCGGCACGCGCCGCGTTCCGTGAAGGAATTGCAAAAGCGGCGCCGCGTTTGCTTGAGCCGATCATGAAGGTTGAGGTTGTGACGCCGGAAGAGTATATGGGCGACATCATCGGCGACCTGAACAGTCGGCGGGGGCATGTTGAAAGCATGGACCAGCGCGGTAATGCCCGTGTTATTGCGGCGATGGTCCCGCTGGCGAACATGTTTGGCTATATCAATACGCTGCGGTCGACCAGTCAGGGACGCGCGCAGTACAGCATGCATTTTAATCGATATGAGCAGGTTCCGCAGGCCGTGGCCGACGAGGTCAAGGCCAAGTTGGCCTAAACGAAACCGGCGAGCCTAACGATACCGACGAGACGAAGGAAGCGACAGGATGTCAAAAGCGAAGTTCGAGCGAAACAAGCCGCATTGTAACGTTGGCACGATTGGTCATGTTGATCATGGCAAGACGACGTTGACGGCTGCGATCACGAAGGTTCTGGCCGAGGCGGGCGGAGCGGAGTTTCAGGATTACTCGTCGATCGACAAGGCGCCGGAAGAACGTGCGCGTGGCATCACGATTAACACGGCGCATGTTGAGTATGAGACGGCGAACCGTCACTACGCGCATGTGGATTGCCCGGGCCATGCTGATTATGTGAAGAACATGATCACGGGCGCAGCGCAGATGGATGGCGCGATCCTGGTTGTGAACGCAGCGGATGGGCCGATGCCGCAGACCCGCGAGCATATCCTGCTTGCACGTCAGGTTGGTGTTCCGGCGATTGTCGTGTTCCTGAACAAGGTCGACCAGGTCGATGATGAAGAGCTTCTGGAACTGGTTGAGATGGAAGTTCGTGAACTTCTGTCGAGCTATGATTTCCCGGGCGACGATATTCCGATCATTTCCGGTTCGGCGCTTGCGGCGCTTGAAGGCAAGGACGATGCGATTGGCCGTGAAGCGATCCTGAAGCTGATGGAAGCGGTTGACGAATACATCCCGCAGCCGGATCGTCCGGTTGACCTGCCGTTCCTGATGCCGATCGAGGATGTGTTCTCGATTTCGGGTCGTGGGACGGTTGTTACGGGCCGTATCGAACGCGGTATCGTGAAGGTTGGCGACGAAATCGAAATCGTCGGTATCCGCGATACGTCGAAGACGGTCTGCACGGGCGTTGAAATGTTCCGCAAGCTGCTTGATTCCGGTCAGGCGGGCGACAACATCGGCGCGCTGCTGCGTGGTATCGGTCGTGAAGACGTTGAGCGTGGCCAGGTTCTGGCGGCGCCGGGTTCGATCACGCCGCACACGAAGTTCAAGTGCGAATGCTACATCCTGACGAAGGATGAAGGGGGCCGTCACACGCCGTTCTTCTCGAACTATCGTCCGCAGTTCTATTTCCGGACGACGGACGTCACGGGTTCGGTTGTCCTTCCGGAAGGAACGGAAATGGTCATGCCGGGAGACAACATTGCGATGGAAGTGGCGCTGATCGCGCCGATCGCAATGGACGAAGGCCTGCGCTTCGCAATTCGCGAAGGCGGCCGCACGGTTGGCGCCGGCGTCGTCTCTTCTATCGTCGAGTAATACTGGATAAGAACGCGCGGCGCCCTGAACGGCGCCGTTTGCAATGGTCGAGAGGTTGGTATGGATAGCCAGAATATAAGAATACGACTGAAGGCATTCGATCATCGAGTGCTTGATCAGTCGACCGGCGAGATCGTCCAGACGGCGAAACGGACTGGCGCGCAGGTTCGCGGCCCGATTCCCTTGCCGACCCGGATCGAGAAGTACACGGTGCTGCGTGGTCCGCATATTGACAAGAAGAGCCGCGAGCAGTTCGAAATCCGCACCCATAAGCGGCTGCTCGATATCGTTGACCCGACCCCGCAGACCGTCGATGCGCTTATGAAGCTCGACCTTGCGGCCGGCGTTGACGTCGAAATCAAGATTTAAGGGAAACTGGCCATGCGTTCGGGCTTAATTGCACAAAAAATGGGAATGACGCGGGTCTTCAAGGACTCCGGCGAGCATGTCCCCGTAACCGTGCTGCAGGTCGACAACTGTCAGGTTGTCGCGGTACGCAGCAAGGATCAGGATGGCTACACGGCGCTGCAGCTCGGTGTGGGCAAGGCAAAGGTCAGTCGGGTTTCGCAGCCGATGCGTGGTCATTATGCCCGCGCCAATGTGGAGCCGAAGCGCAAGCTTGAGGAATTCCGCGTCAGCGACGATGCCGTCGTCGAGGTTGGTTCGGAAATCCTGGTGTCGCACTTTGTTGCCGGCCAGTATGTCGATGTAACGTCACGGTCGATCGGCAAGGGTTTCGCCGGTGCCATGAAGCGGCATAACTTCTCCGGTCTGCGCGCCAGTCACGGTGTCTCGATTTCGCATCGGTCGCATGGTTCGACCGGTCAGTGTCAGGACCCGGGGCGTGTGTTCAAGGGCAAGAAAATGGCCGGTCACATGGGTGATACCCAGGTGACGATCCAGAACCTTGAAGTTGTTTCCACCGATACCGACCGCGGCCTTATCCTCGTAAAGGGTGCTATTCCCGGTGCGCAGTCAGGCTGGGTACGGATCAAGGATGCCGTCAAGAAAGTCATGCCGAACGATCTGCCGTTCCCGGCAGCCATTCGGGAAGCCGCAGCGCCGGTAACGGAAGAAGCGGCTCCGAGCGCCGAGGTAGCGGCTGACACCGCTGCGCCCGAAGGCGAACAGAAGGATTGATGGTGATGAAAAGCAAGGTCATCACGCTCGATAACGCCGATGCCGGCGAAATCGAATTGTCAGAAACGGTTTTCGGTGCGCCGATTCGTCGGGATATCCTGGCGCGGATGGTGAATTATCAGCTTGCCAAGCGCAGGCTCGGTACCGCCAAGACCAAGGAACGCAACGAAATTGCTGGCACGACAGCCAAGCCGTTCCGTCAGAAAGGTACCGGCCGTGCCCGTCAGGGGTCGCGCAAGGCGCCAAACCTGCGCGGTGGTGGTACGGCTTTCGGCCCGCGTCCGCGCGATTTTGGCCACAAGCTGACCAAGAAGGTGCGTCAGATGGCGCTTCGGACCGCGCTGTCCGCCAAGCAGGCAGAGGGCAACCTCATTATCCTCAAGGATATTGCGCTGGCCGACGGAAAGACAAAGAGCCTGATCGAAAAGATGGGCAAGCTGGGTTGGGGCAATGCGCTTATCGTTGCCGGTGCCAGTGTCGATGAGGGATTTGCCCGGGCGGCGGCGAATATTCCGAATGTCGATGTCCTGCCGACTCAGGGTGCCAATGTGTATGACATTCTGCGTCGCGAGCGTCTGGTTCTGACGACGGAAGCAGTGACAGCGCTTGAGGAGCGGTTGAAATGAGCTGGAAATATTTCAACAAGAGCAAGGTTAGCGCCGAGCGGATGTACGACATCATCGGCAATCCGCTGATTACGGAAAAAGCGACGCTGATTACGGATGTTTCGCCGGAAGGCTTTACCCAGGTGACGTTTCGGGTGCCTCTGGAAGTGACCAAGCCGGAAATTCGCCAGGCTGTTGAAGGTCTGTTCGATGTGAAGGTGGTTGCGGTCAATACGCTTGTGCGTAAGGGCAAGACCAAGCGTTTTCGTGGTCGGCTTGGCCGGCAGAAAGATACCAAAAAGGCGGTTGTCACGCTCGACAAGGGTCAGTCTATCGACGTGACGACGGGACTGTAGGAACATGGCACTTAAGAATTTCAAACCTGTAACACCATCGAGCCGAGGTCTTGTGCTGGTCGATCGCTCGGCGTTGCACAAGGGCGGCCCGGTCAAGAAGCTAACCGAAGGCCTGCACAGCAAGGGTGGTCGTAATAACCACGGTCGCATCACGGCGCGTCGTCGTGGCGGCGGGCACAAGAAGGCTTACCGGCTTGTCGATTTCAAGCGGCGGAAGTTTGATGTGCCGGCGACAGTGGAACGCCTCGAATACGATCCGAACCGGACCGCATTCATTGCATTGATCACCTATACCGACGGTGAACAGAGCTACATCCTGGCACCGCAGCGTTTGGCGGTTGGTGACACGGTTGTCGCGTCCGAGCGGGCCGATATCAAGCCGGGCAACGCAATGCCGATGAATGCTATTCCCGTTGGTACGATTGTGCATAACGTGGAAATGAAGGTCGGCAAGGGCGGACAGATTGCGCGGGCTGGCGGAACATACGCCCAGATCGTCGGGCGGGATTCCGGTTACGCGCAGTTGAAACTGACCTCGGGCGAACTGCGGCTGGTGCGGGGCGAATGCCTGGCGACAGTCGGCGCGGTTTCAAACCCCGATCAGTCGAATATCAAGATTGGCAAGGCCGGTCGTAAGCGTTGGCTCGGGAAGCGGCCAGCGGTACGCGGTGTTGCGATGAACCCGGTCGATCATCCGCATGGTGGTGGCGAGGGACGGACATCAGGTGGCCGTCATCCCGTTACGCCATGGGGCAAGCCGACCAAAGGCAAGCGGACGCGCAAGCGGAAGAGCACATCGAACAAGCTCATCATCCGTAGCCGTCACGCACGCAAGAAATAGAGGAGAGGCGCGGTGTCTCGTTCTGTCTGGAAAGGTCCGTTTGTCGACCGTTATCTGCTGAAGAAGGCGGAAACGTCGCGCGCATCCGGTCGTAGTGACGTTATCAAGATCTGGTCGCGTCGTTCGACCATTCTGCCACAGTTTGTCGGCCTGACATTCGGTGTCTACAACGGGCACAAGTTTCTGCCCGTTCTGGTGACCGAAGATATGATTGGCCACAAGTTTGGCGAATTCTCGCCGACGCGGACGTATTACGGCCATACGGCCGACAAGCGTTCGAGGAGGGGCTAGGTCATGAGTAAGGCGAAACGTGAGCGTGACCTCGACGATTCAGAGGCGCAGGCTTTCTCGAAGAATATCCGGGTTAGCCCGCAGAAGCTGAACCTTCTGGCGCAGACCATTCGCGGAAAGTCAGCCGGCGCGGCGCTGGCGTCATTGGCTTTTTCACGGCGGCGGATTGCCGGTGAGGTTCGGAAAATACTGCAGTCAGCTATCGCGAATGCTGAAAACAATCATCAGCTCGATGTGGACCGGTTGTACGTAAAAGAAGTAGTCGTCGGCAAGACTTTGATAATGAAGAGGTTTCGTGCGCGGGCACGGGGTCGGGGGGCAAGCATTCGCAAGCCTTTCAGTAACCTGACCGTCGTTGTTCGTGAGCGCGAGGAGACTGAATAATGGGTCATAAGATCAATCCAATCGGCTTCCGCGTCGGTATTAACCGGACCTGGGATTCGCGCTGGTATGCAGATTCGGAATATGCCGATCTGCTGCACAAGGATCTGAAGATTCGCGAAGTCTTGTTCGACAAGCTGTATCAGGCAGGCGTGACGAAGATTTTGATCGAGCGTCCGGCAAAGCATGCCCGGATCACCATTCACACCGCCCGTCCCGGCGTTGTGATCGGCCGGAAAGGCGCGGATATCGAAAAATTGCGCCAGGAAGTCGCGGCGCTGACCGGTGGCGAGGTTCACCTGAATATCGTTGAGATCCGCAAGCCGGAAATCGAGTCGAAGCTGATTGCGGAAAATATCGCACAGCAGCTGGTTCGTCGTGTTGCGTTCCGCCGTGCGATGAAGCGGGCCGTTCAGTCCGCTATGCGGCTTGGCGCCGGCGGGATCCGGATCAACTGCGCGGGTCGTCTTGGCGGCGCGGAAATCGCCCGGACCGAATGGTATCGCGAAGGCCGGGTGCCGTTGCACACGCTGCGGGCCGATATCGACTACGGCACGGCGCGGGCGGAAACGTCATACGGCACCTGCGGTATCAAGGTTTGGGTTTTCAAGGGCGAAATTCTGGCTCATGACCCGATGGCGCAGGACAAGCGCGCACAGGAACAACAGGTCGGCCGGTAGGCTGGCTTCGGCGAGGTAGACGAAAATGTTGCAACCCAAACGCACCAAGTTCCGCAAACAGTTCAAGGGCCGTGTTCACGGTCTCGCGAAGGGCGGTACGGCGCTAAATTTCGGTACTTACGGCATGAAGGCGGTAACGCCGGGTCGTATTACAGCACGCCAGATTGAAGCGGCGCGGCGGGCGATCACCCGGCACATGAAGCGTGCCGGCAAGGTCTGGATCCGGATATTCCCGGATGTGCCTGTCACCGGCAAGCCGGCGGAAGTACGTATGGGTAAGGGCAAGGGGTCGCCCGAATACTGGATGTGCCGGGTGAAACCGGGACGGATTATGTTTGAATTGGACGGCGTTGACGAAAATATCGCCAAGCAGGCATTTGCCCTGGCGGACGCGAAACTGCCGATCCAGACCCGCGTCGTTCAGCGGACGCAATAGGACGGGTACGAGGGAAAGTACGATGAAGGTCGAAGATCTGCGCCAGAAGACAGAGGACGAGCTGAAACAGCAAGTTCTCGATCTCAAAAAGGAAGCGTTCAATCTGCGTTTTCAGCGGGCGAGTGGACAGTTAGAGAACACAGCTCAGGTTCGTGTGGTGCGCCGCGATATCGCGCGTATCAAGACGATCCTGGAAGAACGCCGCGCGTCGGCCTGAAGGAGAAGAAAGTATGCCCAGGCGAATCCTGCAAGGGAAAGTGGTGTCTGATGCGCCGGACAAGACCGTCGTGGTTTTGGTCGAGCGTCGCGTCATGCACCCGCTCTATAAAAAGTTTGTACGGAAGTCGAAGAAGTATCACGCGCATGACGAAGCCAATTCCTATAAGGTTGGTGATTCCGTCAGCATCCGTGAATGCCGTCCGATTTCCAAATTGAAAAGCTGGGAAGTGGTATCTGATTCAGACGCTTCCGCAGTTTCGGCGTAAGGGACTCTTTCAATGATCCAGATGCAGTCGAACCTTGATGTCGCGGATAATTCCGGCGCCCGGCGGGTGCAATGCATCAAGGTACTGGGCGGTTCCAAGCGACGGACGGCCGGTGTTGGCGATATCATCGTTGTTTCCGTCAAGGAAGCCATCCCGCGTGGTCGGGTGAAAAAGGGTGATATCCATAAGGCGGTTATCGTTCGGACGGCGAAGGAAATTCGCCGCAATGACGGTTCCTCGATCCGTTTCGATCGAAATGCGGCGGTTCTGATCAATGCTCAGGGCGAACCGATCGGGACACGTATTTTCGGACCGGTTACGCGTGAGTTGCGGGGCCGGCAGTTTATGAAAATTATTTCGCTTGCGCCGGAAGTTATCTAGGGCGCTTGGCGGAAAATTGGAAAGATAGAGGCGGTTATGGCGGCCAAATATAAAAAAGGCGATACGGTCATCGTGATGGCGGGTCGTGACAAGGGCAAACGGGGCGAGATTATTCGCGTCGTGCCCGAAGATTCGCGGGTCTTCGTCCAGGGCGTGAACGTTGTGAAGCGGCATACAAGGCCGACTCAGACGGAAGCGGGCGGGATCGTTGAGAAAGAAGCGCCGATTCATGTCTCCAACCTGGCGCATGTCGATCCGAAAACGGATAAACCCACTCGGGTCGGGTTCAAATTCATGGAAGACAAAACCAAGGTGCGTTTCGCAAAACGCTCCGGCGAAATTATTGACCGCTGAATGGAGGCGGTGACGGTATGAACGATACAGCTACATACGTACCTCGGCTTAAAGAGCTGTACGACAACGAGATTCGTGCAACGCTTGGCGAGAGCTTCGGGTACAGCAATCCGATGCGGATTCCGCGTCTGGAGAAAATTGTCGTCAACATGGGTGTTGGTGAGGCGGCCAGTGATTCAAAGAAGATCAATGGTGCGGTCGACGATATGACCCGGATTACCGGCCAGAAGCCGGTCGTGACGAAGGCGAAGATTTCCATCGCGGTGTTCAAGCTTCGCGAAGGCATGTCGGTCGGCGTCAAGGCGACGTTGCGGCGGAACCGGATGTACGATTTTCTGGATCGTCTGGTGAATGTTGCATTGCCACGCGTTCGGGACTTTCGCGGACTTTCGGGACGCAGTTTCGACGGCCACGGGAATTACGCCATGGGCCTGCGCGAACAGATCGTGTTTCCTGAGATCGACTATGATCAGGTGGATACGATTCGCGGCATGGACATAGTGATCTGTACAACGGCGGAGACCAATGAAGAGGCGCATGCGCTTCTGAAGGCCTTCAACATGCCGTTCACGAGTTAGTCGGGAAACCGGAGAGTATTGCGATATGGCTAAGAAAAGTGCTGTGGAAAAGAACAAAAGGCGCCAGGCTAAGGTCGTGCGCTATGCGGCGAAGCGCGAGCGTCTTCGGGCGATTGCCAATGACATGGCGCTGCCCCCGGAGGAGCGTTTTGCTGCTCGGTTGAAAATGTCGGAGATGCCGCGTGACGCATCGCCAATTCGGGTCCGTAACCGCTGCCTTATTTCGGGTCGGCCGCGCGGTGTATATCGCAAGTTCAAGATGTCCCGTATCGCGCTGCGGGACCTCGCCTCGACGGGTATGATCCCCGGCATGGTGAAGTCGAGCTGGTAGGAGAGACGCACGATGACAATGAGTGATCCATTGGGTGATATGCTCACCCGGATTCGCAATGGGCAGCGCTGCGGTATGTCTACCGTTATCTGTCCGGCGTCTCAACAACGCGCCAATGTGCTTGAAGCGCTTCAGCGCGAAGGGTATATCCGCGGTTTCAGCTGGAGCGAAATCGAGCGGGGTATCAGCGAGCTGACCATTGAATTGAAATACAGCAACGGTGACCCTGTAATTCGGGAGATTTCCCGGGTATCAAAGCCGGGCCGCCGCGTGTATTCCAAGATCAAGGATCTGCCGCGCGAATATAACGGCTTGGGCGTATCCATTCTGTCGACGCCGCGTGGCGTGCTTTCCGATGCGGAAGCGCGTGAAGCGAATGTCGGCGGTGAAGTTATCTGCAAGGTATTCTAGGAGAGCGAATGATGTCTCGCGTTGGCCAGAACCCTGTTGCGATACCCAGTGGCGTGGAAGTTTCCATCGCCAATGATGTCCTGACAGCGAAGGGTAAGCTCGGTGAGGAATCTGTTGCGCTCGCCGGTGTGGTTGAAGTTGCGATAGAGGAAAATGAAGTTCGGGTGAAGCCGCTCGATGACAGCAAGTTCGCGCGCTCGATGTGGGGAACGACCCGCAGCCTGGTGCAGAATGCGGTGACGGGGGTTTCCGAAGGATTTACCCGGCGCCTTGTTGTTAACGGTGTCGGTTATCGTGCGCAGGTCCAGGGGTCCAACCTGAATTTGCAGCTCGGTTACAGCCACGATATCAACTATCCGGTTCCGGAAGGTATCAAGGTTGCGCTCGAAGGGGATCGCGGTGGCATTATCGCGATTACCGGCGCGAACAAGCAGCGTGTCGGCCAGATGGCGAGTGAAATCCGTTCGTTCCGGAAACCCGAACCCTACAAGGGCAAGGGCGTACGTTACGATGACGAGTATATCTTCCGTAAGGAAGGCAAGAAGAAGTAAGGGTTACGGCTATGTTGAAGTCACGAGACCTGTTCGAACGTCGGAAAAAACGGACCCGCTACAAGCTGCGTAAGTTTGCTAGTGGTCGTCCCCGGCTGTCGGTTTTTCGGTCGAGCAAGCATATCTACGCGCAGTTGATTGATGACCTCGCGGGGAAAACCCTCGCGTCTGCGTCATCGGTGGAAAAGGCGTTGTCTGACAAGCTGAAGACGGGTGCTGATGCCGAAGCTGCGGCGGAGGTGGGCAAGTTGATTGCGGCACGCGCCAAGGAAGCCGGTGTTGATACGGTCGTTTTCGACCGTGGCGGATACCGTTATCACGGCCGGGTTAAGGCGTTGGCTGACGCTGCCCGGGAAACCGGTCTGACTTTTTAGGTAAAAGGGCGAATTCATGGCTCGTAATACGAGAAATCCACGTGACCAGAGAGGCGGCGGCCGTCGCCGTGACAATGCGTCACGTGAAGAATCCGAGATTCAGGAAAAGCTGGTCCATATCAACCGCGTCGCCAAGGTCGTTAAGGGCGGACGCCGGTTTGGTTTCTCCGCGCTTGTGATCGTTGGCGATGGCAAGGGCCGGGTTGGCCATGGTTCGGGCAAGGCGCGTGAAGTGCCGGAAGCAATCCGTAAGGCGACGGAAAGCGCGAAGCGTTCGTTACAGCGGGTTCCGTTGCGTGAAGGCCGTACGCTGCATCACGATGTCGATGGTCGCTTCGGCGCCGGTCGGGTTGTGCTGCGATCGGCACCGGCAGGTACCGGTATTATCGCTGGTGGCCCGATGCGCGCAGTGTTTGAAATGCTGGGTGTTTCGGATGTCGTCGCGAAGTCAATCGGTACGTCCAATCCGCATAATATGATCAAGGCGACATTTGCGGCACTGACCCATTGTGCATCGCCGCGCCAGATTGCTTCCAAGCGGGGCAAGAAGGTTGGCGACATTGTTGGCCGCCGTGGCGTGGGCGAAGAAGCCCGGGAGGCGATCGATGGCTGAAAAGAAAAAATCAACAGTTCGGGTGACGCAGGTCGGTAGTCCGATCCGCCGCCGCAAGGACCAGCGGGCGACCCTGGTTGGTCTCGGATTGAACAAGATGCACAAGACGCGCGAACTGGAGGATACTCCTGCGGTTCGGGGCATGATCGACAAGATCAGCCATCTGGTTCGGGTCGAGGACTGATCCTCTTTAAGGTTTTGGGAATACGGTTATGAAACTCAACGAACTCGGCGATAACCCCGGCGCGCGTACAAACCGCAAGCGGATCGGGCGTGGCGAAGGTTCCGGAACCGGCAAGACCGGCGGCCGGGGCCAAAAGGGCCAGAAATCGCGTAGTGGTGTCGCCATCAAGGGTTATGAAGGCGGCCAGATGCCGATTTATCGTCGTCTGCCAAAGCGTGGCTTCACCAATATCTTCCGCAAGAAGTTCGTGGAAATGACCACCGGTCGCCTGCAGAAGGCAATTGACTCGGGCAAAGTTGACGCGAAAGCGGATATTACGGTCGAGTCATTGGTTGCCGTCGGCATCGTCAGGCGGGCGAAGGACGGTATTCGTCTGCTTGTAAACGGTGACCTCAGTGCCAAGGTTAACATCACTGTTGCCGGTGCATCCAAGGGTGCGATTGCCGCGGTTGAAAAGGCCGGTGGCAAGGTGACGGTGATTGAACCGAAGCCGGCAGCTTCCGCCGACAAGTCTTCGGACGCGTAGGCAGGATAGCGGGACTTTAGCCCATGGCATCGGCGGCCGAACAACTTGCATCAACCTTTAATTTCGGCGCTTTTTCCAAAGCGACGGAGCTGAAGAAGCGTATCTGGTTCACACTGGGCGCGCTTATTGTTTATCGGCTTGGGACCTATATCCCATTACCGGGAATAGATCCGACGGTTCTGTCTGATATTTTCAATGCGCAGCGCGGCGGCCTGCTGGACATGTTCAACATGTTTTCCGGCGGCGCGCTTGAGCGTATGACGATCTTTGCGCTGAATATCATGCCATATATTTCAGCTGCGATTATCATGCAGTTGATGACGGCGGTTTCGCCGAAGCTGGAAGCGCTGAAGAAAGAAGGCGAGGCCGGCCGGAAGAAAATCAACCAGTACACCCGTTACGGGACTGTATTGCTTGCCACCGTGCAGGGCTATGCGATCGCCTCCGGGCTTGAATCGCTGACCAGTTCTGCCGGGCCGGCGGTCAGTAATCCGGGCTTCTTCTTCCGTGCGACGACCGTTATCTGCCTGGTTGGCGGTACGGTATTCCTGATGTGGCTTGGTGAGCAGATTACCCAGCGCGGCGTTGGTAATGGAATTTCGCTGATCATCTTCTCCGGTATCGTGGCCAATCTACCGTCGGCCATTGCGGGTACCTTGGAGCTTGGCCGTACAGGCGCGATTTCCACGATCTTCATCATTTTCCTGCTGCTCATGTCGGTTGTCGTGATTGCCTTCATCGTCTTCATGGAGCGCGCGCAACGACGGTTGATTGTGCAGTATCCCAAGCGACAAATGGGCAACAAGATGTTTGGCGGCGAATCTTCGCATCTGCCGCTTAAGCTCAACACGGCTGGTGTCATTCCGCCGATTTTTGCAAGCTCTATCCTGTTGATGCCGTTGACAATTGCCGGTTTCAGTGGTGGTCAGGGCCCCGATTGGCTCGGTACGGTTACAGCGCTTCTGGGGCCGGGGCAGCCGCTCTATCTGTTAATCTATATTTCGATGATCGTTTTCTTCGCATTCTTCTATACGGCCATTGTCTTCAATCCGGCAGACACGGCAGACAATCTGAAGAAGTATGGCGGATTCATTCCCGGTATTCGGCCCGGCAAGAATACATCTGATTATCTGGACTATGTCCTGACGCGATTGACGGTTGTTGGTGCGGGTTACCTGGCACTTGTCTGTATCCTGCCGGAGATTTTGCGATCGCAATATGCGGTTCCGTTCTATTTTGGTGGTACAAGCCTGCTGATTGTTGTTTCTGTGACAATGGATACTGTGGCCCAGATACATTCGCATATGCTGGCGCATCAATATGAAGGACTTATCAAGAAGTCCAAGTTGCGGGGGAGGCGTCGGTGATCCTGATTCTTATTGGACCGCCAGGTGCCGGCAAGGGTACGCAGGCGAAAATCGTCGAGGACACGTTTGGCGTCGTTCAGCTGTCGACGGGTGCGTTGTTGCGCACCGCTATTTCTGAAGGCACCGAAATGGGTCTTAAGGCCAAGGCTTTGGTCGAAAGCGGAAAACTGGTGCCCGATGATACAATCGTCGGTATTGTCTCGGATCGTATCGAGGACCCGGATTGTGCCAATGGGTTTATCCTGGACGGGTTCCCCCGGACGGTCGCCCAAGCCGAAGCGCTTGCGGATATGCTGGAAACGAAGGGCCTGAAGCTCGATCATGTGGTCGAAATTTCGATCGATGATGATCTGCTGGTTGATCGCCTGACGGGCCGGTTCGAGTGCGCGAGCTGCGGCGAAGGCTATAACGATAAATTCAAGCCCACGAAGGCCGAGGGTGTCTGCGATAAATGCGGATCAACGGAATTCGTGCGGCGTGCGGATGATACCGAAGAAAAGATACGTACCCGTCTTGGTGTGTATCATGAGCAGACGAAACCGATCCTTCCTTATTACAAGGATCGTGGCATTCTTGAGAGCGTCGACGGATCGAAAGAGATGTCTGACGTAACGAAGCAACTTAAAGAGGTTCTCTCTACAGCGGCGTGATTGACAGTTCATCGCTAATAAATATAATCGCGCGCCTTGAATTGAGGCACGCATTTTGGCGGTGCATGTTAATTTCCGTTCGTAGAGCGGTTTCTTAAACGAAGGAGTACATGGCGTGGCGCGCATTGCAGGCGTGAACATACCGACGCAGAAGCCGGTCAGCATATCACTGACCTATATTCATGGTATCGGTCGGACGACAGCTTCCGAAATCTGCGCCCGGTGCGGTGTACCTCCGGAGCGTCGGGTTCAGGAATTGACGGATCAGGAAGTCACCAGCATTCGTGAGGTTATTGACACGGATCTTATCGTCGAAGGCGACCTTCGCCGGGGCGTGGCGATGAATATCAAGCGGCTGATGGATCTCGGTTGCTATAAGGGTATTCGCCACCGTAAGGGATTGCCGGTGCACGGACAGCGTACGCATACCAATGCGCGGACCCGCAAGGGCCCGGCACGCGCGATTGCCGGCAAGAAGAAAGCGTAATTTTTTAGGGACTAAAACTGATGGCCAAGGCCTCAACGCGCGTCCGCCGCGCGGAACGAAAGAATATTACATCGGGTGTTGCGCATGTGAGTGCGACATTCAACAACACGATGGTCACGATTACCGACGTTCAGGGGAACGCGATAGCGTGGTCTTCGGCAGGTAGCCAGGGTTTCAAGGGCAGCCGTAAATCGACGCCGTATGCGGCGCAGATGGCATCCGAAGAAGCCGCGCGTAAAGCGCAGGAACACGGGATGAAGACGCTGGAAGTCTGCGTCAAGGGCCCGGGATCAGGTCGTGAATCAGCATTGCGGGCGCTTTCCGCCGCGGGTTTCACGATTACGGCGATCCGGGACGTCACGCCCATTCCGCACAATGGTTGCCGTCCGCCAAAACGGCGGCGCGTCTAGCGGCGTTCCGCCGGAACCTGGTTTTGGCCGGGAACTGTGCGGATATTTGAACGTTTATTGCTCGCCGCCGGAAATCTGGCGGCGAGGTAAGTTTAAGACGAGAGGTCGCATCCGTGATTCAGAAAAACTGGCAAGCACTGATCAAGCCGAACAAGCTGAACGTCGAACCCCGTGATGAAGATGGTCGCAAGGCTACAGTGATCGCTGAACCGCTCGAGCGCGGTTTCGGGTTGACGCTGGGGAACGCGTTGCGGCGTGTTCTGTTGTCGTCATTGCACGGTGCAGCGGTAACGTCGCTGCAGATCGAAGGGGTTCTTCATGAATTCTCGTCGATTGCCGGCGTTCGTGAGGATGTGACGGACATCGTCCTGAATATCAAGGTTCTGGCCCTGCGCATGCACGGTGAAGGCCCCAAGCGTATTCAGCTGATTGCCGAAGGGCCCGGTGAAATTACTGCCGGCAAGATTACAACGGGGCATGATATCGAAGTCATGAACCCGGACCTGGTGATTTGCACGCTTGATGAAGGCGCAAAGATTTCCATGGAAATGACGGTTGAAGAAGGTGTGGGATATGTTCCCGCGGCGCAGAACCGCCCCGAAGATGCCCCGATTGGCCTCATTCCCGTCGACTCGGTCTTCAGCCCGATCCGAAAGATCTCCTACAAGGTGGAAAACACCCGCGTCGGCCAGGTGACGGATTATGACAAGCTGGCGATGGAAATCGAAACAAATGGTGCGGTGACGCCGGATGATGCGGTTGCGTATGCGGCCCGTATCCTGCAGGACCAGCTTCAGTTGTTCATCAATTTCGAAGAGCCGGAAAGCCGGAATGCAGAGGAAACGGCGTCTGAATTGCCGTTTAACCGGAACCTGCTCCGCAAGGTCGATGAACTGGAGCTGTCGGTCCGTTCGGCAAATTGCCTGAAGAACGACAATATCGTCTATATCGGCGACCTGGTTCAGAAGACGGAAGCGGAAATGCTGCGGACGCCGAATTTCGGCCGCAAGTCGCTGAACGAGATCAAGGAAGTGTTGACCCAGATGGGCCTGCATCTCGGGATGGAAATTCCGAGCTGGCCGCCGGAAAATATTGAAGAATTGCTGCGTCGGCTGGAAGAACCGTACTAGATACGGGCTTTCGACTGTCGTTACCGAATGAATTGAATATACAGGAGTATAGTTATGCGGCATCGCATAAGTGGGCGTAAGCTCAACCGCACGAGTTCCCATCGGAAGGCGATGTTTGCCAACATGGCGGTTGCCCTGCTGAAACACGAGCAGATCAAGACGACCCTGCCGAAGGCGAAGGAACTGAGCCCCATCGTCGACAAGCTGATTACCATGGGCAAGCGCAATACATTGCATTCGCGGCGCCGCGTCATTTCGATGCTGCACGACGATGCAACGACCGCCAAGCTGTTCGATTCACTGGCATCACGCTATTCGGAACGTCATGGCGGTTATACGCGGGTTCTCAAGGCCGGTTTCCGGCATGGCGATTCCGCGCCGATGGCGATCATTGAACTGGTCGAACGCGATGTCGAAGCGAAAGGGCAGGATTCAGGCCCGGTCCACGAAATCGAAGACGACGACGAAGAATAGAATATCAATCGTCGGGCATACCGGCGATGCAGGAAACGGGGCGGCCGGTTGGCCGCCTTTTTCTTTGTCCGGGGCGGGGTAACGGGATGGGGGCGGTTCTTTATCGTCATTGTGCCTATACGTATTTCTCCGGCCTTTGCAAACCTCCCGGGAGAGGTTACATAGCCCTTATGCGATACGCGATTAAGGGACAATATCGGGCATTTGCAGCGTTGCTATTCGCGCTATGCGCTATTGCTTTGCCCGCGACGGCGCAAGTCGTGCCAACCAGTCGTGAGCAGGTGCGCCTGAGTTATGCTCCGCTGGTCGCAAAGGCGGCACCGGCGGTTGTCAATATATATGCCACGCGCAAGGTGGTGCAGCGTCGCCAGTCGCTTTTCAACGATCCGTTTTTCAATCGACTTTTCGGGGATACGCCCTTTGGCGGGTTTACCCGGGAACGGATGGAAAATTCCCTGGGCTCGGGGGTCGTTGTTGGATCCGGCGGGTTTATTGTTACCAATAACCACGTCATCAACAACGCAGAAGAAATCAAGGTCGTTCTGTCGGACCGGCGCGAATTCGCGGCCCGTATCGTGCTCGCCGACAAACGCACGGATATTGCCATTCTGGCGCTGGAAACCAAGGGGCTTGATTTGCCCTCGCTGGAACTTGGCGACTCGGATTCGCTTCTGGTCGGGGATCTGGTGCTGGCCATCGGCAACCCGTTCGGTGTTGGTCAGACCGTGACCAGCGGAATTGTTTCGGCCCTGGCGCGGACATCTATCGGGGTTGCGGATTTCCGGTCCTTTATTCAGACGGATGCGGCGATCAATCCGGGTAATTCCGGCGGCGCGCTGGTCACCATGGATGGCAAGTTAATCGGCGTGAATACCGCGATTTACTCACGGGACGGCGGCTCACTGGGGCTGGGCTTCGCCGTGCCCAGCAATATGGTGCGCAGTATTCTGCAAAGCGCCATATCCGGGAAACCGCTGGTGCGGCCATGGCTCAGTTTCACCGGCAAACCGGTTACCCCTGAAATTGCGGGATCGCTCGGTCTGGAAAAACCGGTCGGTATTCTGGTTGAAAGTGTGTATCGCGAAGGGCCGGCTGTACAGGCGGGATTGAAGCCCGGCGACATTGTCGCTGCGGTGAATGGCAATGAGGTGGATGACGTTCACGCGTTGAAGTTCAGAATCGCGACGCGGCCGATTGGTGATGTCGTGGACCTGCAGATTGTGCGGCGCGGGGTGGCCCGGACGGTAAGCTTCGGGCTTGTGGCGCCGCCGGAAGACCCGCCGCGGAATTTGCAGTTATTGCGGGGGCGCAATCCCTTCGCCGGGGCAACGGTCGCGAACCTGTCGCCGGCACTGGGCGCCGAACTGGGGGCGGATGATGCGGTCAAGGGCGTCGCATTGCTGGGGCTTCAGCAGGGCTCGACAGCGGCACGGCTGGGGCTTCGGCCACAGGATATCATTCTGGAAGTGAACGGCATGCGTATTGACCGGGTCGTTGACCTGCAGAACGCCATTTCACAACCCCAGGAACGCTGGCTTGTTGTGCTCAACCGGGAGGGCCGCCGGATTCAGTTCGAGGTTTCGGGTTGATGGTGCAGCCATCGCCGGGACTGTTCGAGGGGGATGCGCCGCGCCCTCTGGCGGACCGGCTACGTCCCGCCTCGCTGGATGTGGTTGTGGGGCAGGATCATCTGCTTGGCCCGGACGGCGCGCTGCGCCGCATGGTGGATGGCGGGCGTTTGGCGTCGATCATCCTCTGGGGACCGCCGGGAACCGGCAAGACGACAATTGCCCGGCTGTTGGCGGCGCATACGGATCTTGAATACGAATCCCTCTCGGCCGTGTTTTCCGGCGTGGCTGATCTGCGCAAGGTCTTTGAACGGGCCCGCGAACGCCGCGCCATGGGGCGGGGCACGCTGCTGTTCATCGATGAAATTCACCGCTTCAACCGGGCGCAACAGGATGGCTTCCTGCCCTATGTCGAGGACGGCACGATTATTCTGGTCGGGGCGACGACGGAAAACCCGAGTTTCGAGCTGAACGCGGCTTTGCTGTCGCGCGCCCAGGTTTTTGTGCTCAACCGGCTTGGCGTGGAAGCGTTGGAAATTCTGCTGGCGCGGGCGGAAGATGATGTAGGCCGCGCGTTGCCGCTGAATGCGGATGCCCGTATGGCGCTCAAGGCGATGGCGGCTGGCGATGGGCGGTTCCTGCTGAACCTGACCGAAGAACTGTTTGTGCTGAACCTTGCGGAATCTCTCGATCCCGCCGGGCTGGCGGCGACGGTGCAGCGCCGGGCGCCGATCTACGACAAGGCCCAGGAAAGCCATTACAACCTGATCAGCGCGCTGCACAATTCGCTGCGCGGTTCGGATTGCGATGCGGCGCTGTACTGGTTTTCGCGGATGCTGGACGGGGGCGAGGACCCGCGATATATCGCCCGTCGTCTGCTGCGTTTTGCTTATGAGGACATTGGCCTGGCCGAACCGCAGGCCGCGGTGCAGGCCCTGAACGGCTGGGAGACCTATGAGCGGCTGGGCTCGCCCGAAGGCGAACTGGCGCTGGCGCAGGTCGTTGTATTCCTCGCCACAGCGCCGAAATCGAATGCGGCCTATACCGCGTATAAAGCGTCGCGCCGGGCGGCACAGGAAACCGGCTCGTTAATGCCGCCGATGCATATCCTGAATGCGCCGACAAAGCTGATGAAGGAACTCGGCTATAACGACGGATACGCGTATGATCATGATGCGCCGGAAGCGTTTTCCGGCCAGAATTATTTTCCTGAAGACATGGCGCGACAACAATTTTATCGCCCGGTCGAACGCGGTTTTGAACGCGAACTGACCAAGCGTCAGGAATATTGGGCGAAACTCCGCGCCAAACGTGAAGCGGCGGAAGGAAACAGCGAATGAAGATGGTCCTGGCCATAGCGGCCGGTGGGGCATGCGGCGCTGTCGCGCGCCACTATGTTGCCGCGCAGGTGACCCACTGGATGGGCAGCGGGTTTCCCTGGGGGATACTTGCAGCCAATGTCGTGGGTTCATTCCTGATGGGGGTCCTGATCGAGTCCATGGCGCTTGCCTGGAGTCCTGCACAGGAACTGCGCGCCTTTCTGGTCGTTGGCTGCCTGGGGGCGTTCACGACATTCTCGACATTCGCGATGGATACCGTCCTGTTGTATGAGCGTGGACAGATCCTGGGTACCGCCCTCTATATCGGTGGTTCGGTTGGGCTGGCGGTGCTGGCGCTGGTGAGCGGCATGCAATTGATGCGTATGGTGCTGGCATGAGCGCCGTTGAAATGCGCGTTGTCGGCCCCGACGATGATGACGTCCGGCTCGATCACTGGTTCAAACGGCATTTTCCCGCCATTGGATTTGGCCGGCTGCAGAAAATGTTGCGGACAGGGCAAATCCGGGTGGATGGTCACCGCGCCAAGCCGGGATTGCGGCTGGCCGAGGGGCAGTCGGTGCGTGTTCCGCCGATGGACGGCCAGCCCGCCGTCGCCGCACAGCCGCGCAAGAATGACGTAAACGAGAGAGATGGCGATTTTGTCCGCTCGCTGGTGATCCACCGCGATGCCGATGTGCTGGCGGTCAACAAACCGGCCGGGCTGGCAGTGCAGGGCGGGACGGGGACAACCCGGCATCTCGATGGCATGCTCGGTGCGCTGAAATTCGACGCCGCTGAGCGACCGCGTCTCGTCCACCGGCTGGACAAGGACACGAGCGGCGTAATGTTGCTTGCCCGCAATCGCAAAGCGGCCGCCGCGCTGGGCAAAAGCTTTCAGGGGCGGGGGGAAGTCCGCAAGATATACTGGGCGCTTACCGCCGGTGTGCCGCGGCCCGGGCAGGGCAAGGTGAACCAGCCCATCGGGAAAATGGCGGGGAATTCGGGCGAGCGCATGTCGCCCGACGCGGAGGACGCCAAACGGGCGCTGACGCTGTACAGCGTGATTGATCGATCGGGCACCAAGCTGGCCTGGGTGGCGTTCTGGCCACAGACGGGCCGGACCCATCAGATCCGCGTGCATGCGGTCGCGATGGAAACCCCGATCCTGGGCGACGGGAAATATGGCGGTGACGACGCGTTCCTGGAATCAGAAGACATCGCGCGGCAATTGCACCTGCATGCCCGGGAAATCAGTGTTCCCCATCCGTCCGGCCGGGGCATGCTGCAGGTCAGGGCCGATCTGCCGCCGCATATGCTGAAGACCTGGTCGCTGTTCGGGTTTGACCGGAACCTGACCGATGACCCGTTCGAAGAGTTTGACGGATGAATCAGGACCAACCTGTCCGCCTGGTGGTATTCGATTGTGACGGCACGCTGGTCGACAGCCAGCACAGTATCGTCGAGGCGATGACGCATGCATTTGACAGTCACGGCCTGTCGCGCCCGGATGCGGAATCCATCCGCCGGGTTGTCGGCCTGGCGCTGCCCGAAGCGGTGGCAAGGCTGATGCCGGAAGAAGCGATGGGTCGCCTCGATAGTGTCTCGACGGCGTATAAGGATGCCTTTGTCGATATTCGCCAGCGCCCTGGACATGAAGAACCGCTTTACCCCGGCACCCGCGAGGCGATTGACGCGCTGTTGCAGAACGGGGCGGTGCTTGGTGTCGCAACCGGCAAGTCGCGCCGTGGGCTGCATGCCGTGCTGGAACGGCATGATCTTGGCGACAGGTTTTCGACGCTGAAAACAGCGGATGACGGTCCCGGCAAACCCAACCCCGATATCCTGCTGGACGCGATGGCGGAGGTTGGTGCAACGCCGGAGTGTACGGTGATGATCGGGGATACGACCTTCGATATTGAAATGGCAGTGCGCGCGCATGCGCTGTCAATTGGCGTCGCATGGGGCTATCATGCGACGGAAGAATTGCAAGCGGTGGGGGCACAGCGCATTGCCAGGCGATATGGGGAATTGCCGTCAATGATCGCAGACTTATGGGAGAGCCGAACATGAAGCTCGGGACGATACTGAAAATTGTCGGTGTTGTTATTGTCGCTGTCGTCGTGGCTGGTGTTGCCATTGTGATGTCGATGGATTTCAACCAGTACAAACCTGAAATCATTGCGGAAGCAAAAAAGGCGACAGGCCGCGACCTGAAAATTGAAGGCGATATCGGGCTGGCGATTTCATTGACGCCATCGCTGGCCGTTAGCGGTGTCAGCTTCTCCAATGCCGGATGGGGCTCGCAGCCGGAGATGGTCAAGATCGAGCGCTTTGAAGCGCAGGTTGCCATCCTGCCGCTGATTACCGGCACCGTCGATGTGCAAAAGCTCGTCCTTATTGGCGCCGATATCCTGATTGAAAAGAATGAAAAGGGTGAATTCAACTTTGCCTTTGAACCGGAAGGTGGCGCTGCTGCGGCATCATCGGACGCGCCGGCCGAATCGGATTCGGGCGGTGCGGCGACCATTCCGGTTATTCGCGCGGTAACCGTCGAGAACGCGCGGTTGACCTATATGGATCATGGTACGAAAGAAACCCTGAAGATGGTCGTTGACGAATTGACCCTGAAAGGGGACGGGTTCGACAGCGCGCTGGATCTCAATTTTGCGGGCTCCTACAACGACAACCCGATTACCATGACGGGCCAGTTGGGGGCACCTGAAGCGTTGATGGCTGCAGATACGCCCTGGCCCGTTACGCTGGATATCGCTGCGGGCGGCGCCGCAATCGGTCTGAAGGGCGCGATTACCGATGTCGCTGCGGGCCGTGGACTTGATCTGGCGTTGAGCGTGAATGGCGAGAGCCTGGCGACGCTGTCACCGCTGGCCGGTTCACCGGTACCGCCGCTCGGACCCTATAGTGTTCAGGCGAAGGTGACCGGCGATGCGGACAAGGCAGTGACCCTTTCCGGAATTGCCGTAAAGATTGGCGGTAGCGACCTTTCGGGCACGGTTACGGCCAACATGGCCGGCAGCGTTCCCGCCATCAATGCCGATTTGAAATCGACACGGCTGGATGTTGCTGATTTTACGAAAGCTGAAGGTTCGGATAATGCCAGTGGACAGGCCGCTTCGGCACCTGCCGCAAGTGGCGACGCCGCGGGCGATGGGCGTGTCTTCCCGGATGATCCATTACCGCTCGATGGGCTGAAGGCAGTCAATGCCACGGTCAAACTGGCGGTTGAAACCCTGGTTGCGGCAGTGCAGGTCACCAAGCTTGAAACCGGCCTGACACTCAAGGGCGGGGACCTGAATATCTCGTCCCTCAAGGGTGTGGTTGCCGACGGTGCTTTGGACGGCAAGGTCCGGCTGAACGGGGCGAAGTCGACCCCGACGCTGGATGCCGATCTGAAAATCACACAGTTCGATGCCGGCAAGTTCCTGGCCGATATGGATATTACCGACCTTCTTGAAGGCAAGGTAAACGTCGTGATTGACCTGAAGGGGCAAGGCGGTTCGGTTCGCAAGCTCATGGCGGGGCTGAACGGCAAGACCCAGATTGCGATGGGCGCGGGGCGGATGAAAAGCACCGCACTGGACACCTATGTCGGCGGTGTTGGCAAACTGATGACCGAAATGTTTGCGGGCAAGAAGACCGAGTATACGGTCGTCAATTGCGCGATCAGCCATTTCGACATCGTAAAGGGCCTGGCCACCAGCAAGGCACTCGTTTTCGATACCGACCACATTACTGTTGGCGGTGGCGGTACGATCAACCTGGCCACCGAAGAGCTTTCCATCGATATCGATCCGCAGCCCAAATCGGCGACGATCAATACCGCGGTACCGGTTGAAGTTCGCGGCACGATGGCGAACCCGTCCTTCGGGGTGAACAAGCTGGCAGCGGCGCGCAAGATCGGTGGGCTGGTCGGTGGTTTCGCATTCCCGCCGGCACTGCTTCTGGGGCTTGCCGAAACCGGATCGGGTGAAACCAATTCCTGTCTCGGTGGCGGCAAGGCGAAGCCGGCGGCAAAGCCGGCGCAGGGCAGTGGCAACCCGGCCAGTGACGCCGTCAAGGGTGTCACCGAAGGGGTTGGTGGTTCGCTCAAGAAGCTGTTCGGGAACTGACCGGACTGGCGGCTGATGAAGCGTTTCTACAAACAGGCGGCGATCGTTGATGCGCCGCAAGGCGACGGGTTCGCCGTTGCACTGGACGGCCGGACGGTTAAGACGCCCGGCCGCGAGGTGCTGGCGGTGCCTGCCCGGCCCCTGGCGGCGGCAATCGTTGCTGAATGGGACGAACAGGGTGAAGAGGTCGACCCACGTGCCATGCCGATGACCCGGTTCGCCAATACGGCGATCGACCGGGTCCGGCGCCGGCGCCCGGCTGTTATCGATGAGATCGCGGCATTCGGCGGCACCGACCTGTTGTGTTACCGCGTCTCCGACCCCGCTGACCTGGCCGCGCGCCAGGACGAGCTCTGGCAACCGCTGCTCGACTGGTCAGCGGAGCGCTATGGCGCGGGATTACAGGTGACGCGGGATATCGCGCATGTCACGCAGCCGGATGAAAGCCTGACGGTGCTGCGGGAGGCGGTCGCCACGCATTGCGAATTCGGGTTGTCGGCGCTGCATTCACTGTCGGCCGCGCTGGGATCGCTGGTGCTTTCGCTGGCGGTATCCGAAGGCCGGCTTTCGGCACCGGATGCGGTCGAGGTGAGCCTGCTGGACGAGACCTGGCAGGCGCAAAAATGGGGCGAGGACGATGAAGCCGTAATCCGCTGGGAAGGCATTCGGGTGGAGGTCAAATCCGCAGCTCGGTTCCTGACGGTTGCGACATCATAGCCGATGCCAGCCTCTTGCCGTGCGGCACGGCTAATGCGATTTTTACCCGCTCAATTCATCAGGGGAATTCATGTCCGATATCATCCGGCAACTTGAATTAAAGCGTGACGCGGCACGTCAGGGCGGCGGACAGCGCCGTATCGACAATCAGCATGCCAAGGGAAAACTGACGGCCCGCGAACGGATCGACGTGTTCCTCGACGCGGGGTCGTTCGAGGAATGGGGCATGTTCGTCGAGCATACGATCAATGATTTCGGCATGGCCGATCAGAAAATACCCGGTGACGGCGTTATTACCGGTCATGGCCGGGTGAACGGCCGGCTGGTCTTTGTCTTCAGCCAGGATTTCACCGTCTTCGGCGGCTCGTTATCGACCGCGCATGCCGGCAAGATCTGTCGCATCATGGATCAGGCGATGAAGGTCGGCGCGCCCGTGATCGGGCTGAACGATTCCGGCGGCGCCCGTATTCAGGAAGGTGTCGCCTCGCTGGGCGGCTATGCGGATGTGTTCCAGCGCAACGTGCTGGCCTCGGGCGTGGTGCCGCAGATTTCGGTGATCATGGGGCCTTGCGCGGGCGGTGCGGTCTATTCCCCGGCGATGACCGACTTCATCTTCATGGTGAAGGACAGTTCCTACATGTTCGTGACCGGCCCCGACGTGGTCAAGACGGTAACGCATGAAGAAGTGACCCAGGAAGACCTGGGCGGTGCCGTCACCCATACGACGAAATCCGGCGTTGCCGACCTTGCGTTCGAAAACGATGTGGACGCACTGCTGCAGTTGCGCCGCTTCATGGATTTCCTGCCGTCCTCAAATCGCGAGGACCCGCCGGTCTTGCCGAGCGATGACCCGCATGACCGGGCGGAGCCGTCGCTGGACACATTGGTCCCGACCAATCCGAACATGCCTTATGACATGAAGGAACTGATCGGCAAGGTCGTCGACGAGGGCGATTTTTTCGAACTGCAGCCCGAATACGCGGGCAATATTCTGATCGGCCTGGCCCGTATCGAAGGATCGACCGTCGGGATCGTTGCCAACCAGCCGATGGTGCTGGCCGGGTGTCTGGATATCGCCTCCTCGCGCAAGGCCGCGCGTTTCGTGCGCTTCTGCGACTGCTTCAACATTCCCATCGTCACGCTGGTCGACGTGCCCGGCTTCCTGCCCGGCACGGCGCAGGAATATGACGGCATCATCAAGCACGGTGCGAAGCTGCTGTTCGCCTTTGCCGAAGCGACGGTGCCCAAGGTCACCCTGATCACCCGCAAGGCCTATGGCGGCGCGTATGACGTGATGAGCTCCAAGCATCTGCGCGGCGATGTGAACTACGCCTGGCCGAATGCGGAAATCGCGGTGATGGGGCCGAAAGGCGCGGTGGAAATCATCTTCCGCGAGGATATCGGCGACGAAGAAGCCATCGCCCAGCGCACCGAGGAATACCGGCAGAAATTTGCCAATCCCTTCGTCGCGGGTGCGCTTGGCTATATCGATGATGTCATCATGCCGCGCAATACCCGTCGCCGCATATCCGGCGCGCTGCGGATGTTGCGCGACAAACAGCTGGAAAACCCGTGGAAGAAACACGACAACATCCCACTGTAGAAGAACAGCGTCGCCGCTTGCGCGGTTTTGCCTGGCATGTGCTGGGCTGGATACTCGTCTGCGCCGCCTGCTTCGGTCTGAATTTCGTGATCCTCCCCGATGTGCCGTGGTTCCTGCTGCCGCTGGTTGGCTGGGGTACAGTGCTGGCTGTGCATGTGGCTTACGTCATGGGGCTGTTCGCGGTATTCTCGGACAGGAAATAACACCAACCTTAAATCAAGAGGCTTGCCATGCCGTCACCCCGCATCGACCTGTACAGCGATACCCAGACCCGCCCGACCAAGGGGATGCGCGAGGCCATGGCCAATGCGGAAGTCGGCGACGAACAGCGCGGCGAAGACCCGAGCACCAACCGCCTGTGCGAGATGACGGCGGAAATGCTGGGCAAGGAAGCGGCGGTGTTCATGCCGTCGGGGACCATGTGTAACCAGATCGCGATCCTGGTGCAGTGCAATCCGGGCGACGACATTATCGCTGACAAGACGGCGCATATCATCAATTCCGAAGGTGGTGGCCCGGCGGTTTTCGCGGGCACGATGATCCGCCCGGTGGATGGCGTGCGCGGCATCTTCGAACCCGATCAGGCCGAAGCCGCAATCCGCAAGGCCCGCCGCCACGCCCCGCGCAGCCGGATGATTGCCATTGAACAGACGGCGAATTCCGGTGGCGGCACGGTCTGGCCGCTGGAGCAGATACGCGCTGTTGGCGACGTGGCGCAGAAACACGGGCTGGTGATGCATATGGATGGCGCGCGGCTGCCGAACGCGGTGGTGGCGGCTGGCGTGTCGGCGCGCGATTTCGCCGAACCTTTCGACTCGCTGTGGATCGACCTGTCCAAGGGGCTGGGCTGCCCGGTCGGGGCGGTGCTGGCGGGCAGCGCCGATTTCATCGAACAGGCCTGGCAGTGGAAACAGCGCATGGGCGGTGCGATGCGCCAGTCCGGGGTTATTGCTGCCGCCGGAATCTACGCGCTGAAAAACAACGTCGAGCGCCTGGCCGAAGACCACGCGAACGCAAAATTCTTCGCTGAAAGCGTCGCCAACCTGCCGGGCATCAAGGTCGAAACCGACGGGATCGATTCCAACATGGTGTTCTTCGATGTGTCGGAAACCGGCATGACCGCGGCGCAGGTCCACGAACGGCTGCTGGAACACGGCGTCCGCATCGGTGAAAACAACCACATGCGCATGCGGGTTGTGACCCATCTGGACGTCACCCGCGAGCAGATCACCGAAGCGGCCGAAGCACTGCGCAGCGTCGTCATGGAAGCGTCGCGGGCGGCGTAACCAGCGCAAATCCCGAGCAGACGGGTGCGTCTGCGACGACGCATTTGCGCCTAAAAACTAAGACCGGGGTGCGGGCGGCGCCGAGGGCCAATCGGCAAAGGGAAAGGGCTTTTCCTCGGTATTGAAGGTCAGGAACTGCATGATCTGGTAGAAATAACGCGCCAGATCCTCCCCGAAGCGCAACAGCCGCGGGTTGGTGTCCCCGGTGATCAGCTTCCAGAGGAACTGCACCACGGCTACCGCCCCGGTCACCGCCGCCGTGACATGAAACAGCGCCGCGAACAGCAGCATGAACAATCCGCGCATCCAGGTGCTGCGGTCCTTGTAATAATCTGCGCCTTCGTCCGAAATCCGTTCGGTCATCAGCAGGGTCTCTCCATTGTATAACAGGGGCGGCGCAACGATGCCGCCGGTTAAACAAAATGTGGCAATGCCGATGGAGCGGTTCAAGTCCGGCGACGTGGCTAATTCCTCAATGCAACAGCGGGGTCTTGAATAGATCTGTCTGTAGACTATATTCCTATCATGATGCTTGTGTCAGGAAGGGGCGGCGGACCGAAAATGTAGACAAATGCCTACATTTTTCACTGAAAACAGGCATGTATTTTATAATATCAATAGGTTAATCCGTCTGAATCGGTCAAAAACCGTCATATTCTGCATGTTTTGCCCTCGAAGCGGCCCGGAACTGGGTGCGGCGTTGGCGGGGCTGGCTTGGCGGGGGTCGGGGTTGCTATACAATTGCCGCTGAATGGATCCCCTGTCGGAGTACGACCCCATGCCTGATACCGCCGCCCCGGATACCGCGCCTCTCGTGCTGGACGATCTGCTGGCCCTGTGTGGCCAGGCCCATACCGCCGTGGAAAGCGTGCTGGAGGCAGCCCGGCGCTGCGTCCATGAGACGGTATCGGTGGACGGGCGGATCAATGGCGGGCGGCTGAACGACGAGCAGTTCGCGGCGCATGGCTATGCCTGGATGGCAGTCTATGCGACCGGGCTGCGGGAGACCCTGCGCTGGGCCGAACGGCTGGAGGCCGATGGTGCGCTGGGCGAGCTGGAACGGCTGATCCTGCAGGCCGGGTTCGGCGAATACATCAACCAGCTTGGCTCCGGCATCGCCATCAGCCAGGGCGAGATCGTTCGGCCCGCCGATCTGGGGCTGGATCCTGCCGATATCGCACCATTGCGGGAGAATGCGGCAGCGGTGCTGGCGGCACAGGGCAATACCAACGCCGTGCGCATGCGGATTGCGGCGCTGATCGAGCATGGCGATTACGGCAATTGCGGCTATGGCGACGAGACACTGGAAATGATCGCCGATCAGTTCCACCGGTTCGCCGACGAGAAAGTGATCCCGGATGCGCATGACTGGCACCGGCAGGACACGCTGATCCCGATGGATGTGATCGAGCAGATGTCCGAGATGGGCGTGTTCGGGCTGACCGTGCCGGAAGAATATGGCGGGCACGGGATGGGCAAGGTGGCGATGTGCGTCGTGACCGAGGAATTGTCGCGCGGCTATATCGGCGTCGGTTCGCTGGGCACGCGGCCGGAAATCGCCTGCGAGCTGATCCGGCTGGGCGGGACCGAGGCGCAGAAGGCGGAATGGCTGCCGAAGCTGGCCTCGGGTGAGATTCTGCCGACGGCGGTGTTCACCGAGCCGGGTACGGGGTCCGACCTGGGCAGCCTGAAGACCCGCGCGGTGCGCGAGGGCGATACCTACAAGGTGTTCGGCAACAAGACCTGGATCACCCATGCGGCGCGGACCGACATGATGACCCTGCTGGTGCGGACCAATCCGGATGAGCCCGGTTACAAGGGGCTGTCGATGTTCATCGCGCCCAAACCGCGCGGCACGGATGAGAACCCGTTCCCGGCCGAGGGCATGTCCGGCGGCGAGATCGAGGTGTTGGGCTATCGCGGCATGAAGGAATACGAGATCGGCTTCGATGGTTTCGAGGTCGATGCGAAATACCTGTTGGGCGAGCAGGAAGGGCAGGGCTTCAAACAGCTCATGGCGACGTTCGAATCCGCCCGGATCCAGACCGCGGCGCGCTCCGTTGGTGTGGCGCAGCGAGCGATGGAACTGGCGCGTGGCTATGCGACCGAGCGCAACCAGTTCGGCAAGGCGATCTATGGCTTCCCCCGGGTCGCCGGCAAGATCGCCTGGATGGCGGTGGAAACCATGATCGCCCGGCAGCTTTCCTATTTCGCCGCGCGGGAGAAGGATTCCGACCGCCGCTGCGATATCGAGGCGGGGATGGCCAAGCTGCTGGCGGCGCGGGTCGCCTGGTCGAATGCGGATAACGGTGTGCAGGTGCATGGCGGCAACGGCTACGCGGCGGAATACGAGATGAGCCGTATCCTCTGCGACGCCCGTATCCTGAATATCTTCGAAGGGGCGGCGGAAATCCAGGCGCATGTGATCGTGCGCGGCCTGTTGGAGCGGCGAAACTGACCGGCAGGTTATTTCTTGTGATGAAAGCGGTTTCTTTACCAATTCCCGCTTTCAATCCTCGGCAGAACGCCTACATCCTTGCGTGACCCGCAGTTCCGACCCGAGGACATTTTTATGCCAAGCAACCCTGTTGCGCCTTCTGATGTGAATCCCGCCCTGCTCAACTGGTCCGGCGCGCTGGGCCTGCCGGAATTCGACAAGATTGCCGATGCTGATTTCGAGACGGCATTCGCTGTCGCCTTTCCGGCCCATCTGGCGGAAATCGAGGCGATTGCGAATAACCCCGAACCGCCGACATTCGAGAATACGGTCGTTGCGCTGGAGATTGCGGGCGAGCTGCTGACGCGGGCATCCGGCATTTTCTGGAACCTGACCGGGTCGAATACGAACGAGGCGCGGCAGGCGCTGGAACGCCAGTTGTCACCGGAATTTTCGCGCCATTATTCGGCAATCACCATGAACGGGCCGCTGTTCGCGCGGGTCGATACGCTGTACCAGCAGCGCGACAGCCTGGGGTTGGATGCGGAAGCATCCCGGGTGCTGGAGCTGACCTGGAAATCTTTCGTGCGCGCCGGGGCGAAGCTGGGCGATGCGGATCAGAAGAAACTGGCGGCGATCAGCGAACGGCTCGCCACGCTGGGCACGACCTTTTCCCAGAACGTGCTGGCCGATGAAGCGGAATATGCGCTGGTGCTGACGGAAGCGGATGACCTGAAAGGGCTGCCGGATTTCCTGCTGTCCAGCATGGCGGCAGCGGCGGAAGATCATGGCCACAAGGGCAAGCATGCGGTCACCTTGTCGCGCTCGATCATCGAACCCTTTCTGACATTTTCCGAACGGCGGGACCTTCGTGAAACAGCGTTCCGGGCCTGGGTCGCGCGCGGCGAAACCGCGGGTGCGCGGGACAACCGGCCCATCGTTGCCGAAACGGTGAAGCTGCGGGCCGAAAAAGCCCGATTGCTGGGGTATGAGACGTTCGCGCATTTCAAGCTGGACAACACCATGGCCAAGACACCGGAGAATGTCCGGGGATTGCTGGAAAATGTATGGGCGCGCGCCTGCACCCGCGCCGCGGAGGAATCGGTCGAACTGTCGAAGCTCATTGCGGCAGAAGGGCAGAACCACGACGTCGCGCCATGGGACTGGCGGCATTATTCGGAGAAAGTCCGGGCCGCGCGCTATGCCTTCAACGAAGCGGAGGTAAAGCCGTATCTGCAGCTTGAGAAGATGATCGACGCTGCGTTCCATACCGCGGAGCGGCTTTTCGGGTTGACCTTTCGCAAGGCCGACGACGTCACGGCATACCACCCCGATGTGCGGGTGTTCGAGGTGCTGGACGCGGCCGGCAAGCGCAAGGCGGTTTTCCTGGGCGATTATTTCGCCCGGGCATCCAAGCGATCGGGCGCCTGGATGAGTGCGTTTCAGGGGCAGCACCGGCTGACGGATGACGGCGAAGGGCAGACACCGATTATTGTGAATGTCATGAATTTCGCCAAGGCACCGGCCGGCGAACCGATCCTGATCGATATGGAAAATGCCAGAACCCTGTTCCACGAGTTCGGCCATGCGCTGCATGGCATGCTGTCCGACGTGACCTATCCGTCTATTGCCGGTACCTCCGTCAGCCGCGACTTTGTGGAACTGCCCTCGCAACTCTATGAGCACTGGCTGACGGTGCCGGAAGTGCTGCAGCAATTCGCGGTGCATTATGAAACCGGCGCGGCGATGCCGCAGGCGCTTCTGGACAAGCTGAATGCGTCCGAGACCTTCAACAAGGGATTTGCCAATGTGGAATTCACATCGTCCGCGCTGGTCGATATGGAATTCCACGCGCTTAATCCCGAACAGGCGGCGGATGTTGATGTGATGGCATTTCAGGCGGATGTCCTGAAACGGCTGGGGATGCCGGATGAAATCGTCATGCGTCACGCGACGCCGCATTTTGCCCATGTCTTTTCCGGCGACGGTTACTCGGCCGGGTATTATTCGTATATGTGGTCCGGCGTGCTCGACGCTGACGCGTTCAAGGCATTCGCGGAAACCGGTGATTCCTTTGATCCGGTGACGGCCGAAAAACTGCGGCGATACATTTATTCATCCGGGGGATCGATGGATCCCGAAGACGCCTATACAGCGTTTCGGGGCAAGCTGCCGACACCGGACGCCCTGCTGGAAAAAGAAGGCCTCGCGTAACGACGGGCTATTGATGCGCGACGGCTGCCTGCCGTTGCGGGCCGATCCCGCAATCCGCCATCAGAACCGGCGTCAGCGCGGCGGCGCCGTGGCGGTTCAGGTGGTCGGCGTTCCGGTACAGGCGGTAGTCGTCTATCGCGGACCAGTAAGATTTGTAGGTCGCGCCGAATTCCAGGGCCAGCGCCTCGAACTGCCGGCGGATTGCCGGGTATTCCGGGGCCATCTCCGCGACGATGCGCCGATGGATCGGCGTGACCGGATATTCGACCATGCAGACAGCAATGTTTCTGCTTCGTAACTCGGTCAGCATATCGCGATAGGCTTGAAAATGGGCGGAGTGTTCCAGCGGCCGTTTGACGAGATGGGTTTTGACCCGCGCGACAACCACGCGTTCGGCTTTCACGCTGACGGGTTCCTTCATTTCATAATCGCTGAGAAGGCTGCCATAGGGCGTGAACGTGCCCGGCAGTGAAAGGCTCCCTTTGGTGATGAATTTTTTCAGGTACCAGCCGATACGGTCGCGTAAGTAGGAGTCGCTCCACAAATAGGAAAGCGGTGTGCGGCCCAGTAACTGGTCATAGTCGCGGCGGCCTTTTTCGGTATAGCGATACTCGGCAAACATATGCGGGGATGCCTGCAGGATGACTGCGCGCAGTTCCGGATGCGCGACCAGGACAAAGCGCGCCTTGCTGTGCATTTGCTGAATGTTTTCGCCGGCCAGGCCAAAATTGAGGATATCCGGCGACGCCACCACATCCTGTGAGGTATGCGAGTCGCCGATGAGAACGGCCGGAATGCTTTGCGCGGTCTGAAAGACCTGCTGTTGCTGATAATAGGGCGATACGGCGATGACCTTGGTGCGCAGGAATACCTCTGACCACAACAGGAACAGGAATCCGACCAGTCCCGCTGCCAGCGTCATGCGCAGCAGGAAGCGGCCATCAAAGCCCCGTGGGTCAGAACTGGAAATAGATGAATTCACTATAGGTTCCCAGAAAGATTCCAATGATGCAGGTGCTGGCACCGATACCGCAGGCCCAGGGCACGAGCACGCGTTCACGCAGGCCAAGGCCGGTTTTCTCCCAGCGGGTCATTAATTCATGGGCGTTGGGAATGACCGATGAAAGCACCAGTGCGACAGCAGCGATGACGGCAAGGGTCTCCAGCGCCGGCAACTGGGTGAGCAGTTCCGCGCCGGTCTGGTTCATGCCCAGCATCGAGCGGGTCATCGTGCCAAACTCGGCCACCGACCCGGAACGAAACATCACCCAGGTGAACAGGACGAACAGAAAGGTGGTGGCGATGGCCACGGTACGTGGTGGTTGCAACTGCTGCAGTCTTTCATTGCGCTGCGCCCAGTGCGTGGCGCCAAGGAGAATGCCATGCGTCCCGCCCCAGAGGACAAATGTCCATCCGGCGCCATGCCAGAGGCCACCGAGCAACATGACCACGACCATATTGGCGAATTGCCGGTATTCGCCCAGACGGTTTCCGCCGAGCGGGATATACAGATAGTCGCGCAAAAACCGCGACAACGTCATGTGCCAGCGCCGCCAGAAATCGACAATCGACGTGGCCCGGTACGGGGAGTCAAAATTCTGCGGCAGCTTCAATCCGAACATCAGGCCAAGGCCGATGGCCATATTGGAATAGCCGGAGAAGTCGAAATAGATCTGGAAACTGTATGCGAGCGATGCCAGCCACGCCTGCACCGTGCTGACCGCAATGCCATCCGCATTGTTTGTGAAGACCGGTGTTGCCAAGGATGCGAGATTGTCCGCGAGCAGGGTTTTCTGCGCCAGTCCCATTGTGAAGATCAGCAGCCCGAGCGCGAGCCCGGATTTTGAGAAACGGCCAAAGGCATCGCCATCGTATTGCGCCTTGACCTCTTCAAAGCGAACGATGGGACCGGCAATCAATTGCGGAAAGAAGCTGACGAAGAATGCGTATTCCCACCAGGACGAAGCCTTTGTGCCCCCCTTGTAGGTATCCACCAGATAGGAAATCTGCTGGAAGGTGAAGAACGAGATTGCCAGCGGCAGGATGATATCCTCGACGCGGAGTTCCGCCAGGCCGATATCGGCCAGCGTGCCGAGGAAGAAGATGGTGTATTTGAAATAGCCGAGCAGCGCGAGGTTCAGACCAATACCGGCGATGAGCAGCAGGCGGCGTTTCTCGGGGTGCGCGATACGATCGAAGCCATGATTTGCGATCAGGTAGTTGGCGGTGATCGATCCCAGGAGCAGCGGAACATAGGCCGGGTTCCAGACCCCGTAGAAAACCATCGACATGCCCGCGACCCAGATGAACAGCAATTGCCGGGAACCGAACCGCCCCAGGACATGGAAGCCCGCCAGCGCGATCGGCAGGAAGACCAGAAGGAAGGCTGTGGAATTGAACAGCATCGTCAGACCTGCCCGGTCTTCGCGCGGCGACGACGTATGAACTGTTGTGCGATGTTGGCCAGGGGGCGGGTCCACAAGGCGACGACACTGTCGAATTGCCGCCCGTCTTCGCCTAGTCCGAAAGTCAGGGGCTCCGGTCTGGGTGTCGTCGTATACAGGGTGCCGAACGCCCAATCCCAGACAGAAAAGTGCACGGCGTAATTCCGGTTGAAGTGGACGGGATTATCGCTGTGATGGATCTGGTGTTGCGCCGGGCTG